>Ga0116183_1000079_pt1 | contig 100293 bp, 81 predicted proteins | sample AD_UKC078_MetaG_FD_89753 | JGI IMG/M metagenome (GOLD analysis project Ga0116183, IMG submission 89753) | Active sludge microbial communities of municipal wastewater-treating anaerobic digesters from USA - AD_UKC078_MetaG | ecosystem: Engineered > Bioreactor > Anaerobic > Digestate | place: USA...
GTTGTGCTCCTCCACTTTACTTGCGTTTACTGGGTTTTCTTCAGCCAGAAAACACAGTTCTCACAAGTCCATTATCCAGAGCGTAATCACCAGGGACAAGCGTCGATTAAAGGACGCTTACGAGAGCTCCGTGTGGCAATAATGGGAGGATCTTGGATCGGCAAATTGAATCAAGTACGATAACCACATTGCCTGCCGGAACTCCTGGCAGTGCAAAACAATCGACAATGGCAGAATGAGCGGTTGAAATCTTTTTGGCAAACTGAAGGTTTGTGAATGCCTCGGCTATTCAGTCGGCCCGACTGGCCTTAAGAGAGCCATTTTTTTGCCTTCTTTCTCCTGCCAATTCTTCTACCTGATCCGCCCATCCCTGAATCGTGTCAAGAGCGTCCCGGTGGTCGGCCAGCATGTGGGTTATGTGAAGCGAATCCAGGTGAAATAGAAAACACAGGAGGAACTTGCCAGCATCTTTTTTCTTCTCCGTGGAGTATTGCCTGAACAGATCCTCACTGTCTGAACTTTTCACACGCTCTTCCGTGTGACTCTCCCCATGCAGAAGAAGCGGATTGAAGGTTCTCCGGTAATTGTCGAGCAATGCTTTTCCAAGCTCAGGGTTGCCTTTGCCCAATTTATTCTCAATGGATTCCAGTCGAAGCAATTTTCTGATTCCCACGGCGTAGTTAAAGGAAGCATAAGCTTCCAGTATTCTTCGCATGCCATTTCCAACGGTTAAATCTGAAAAATCTGACTTTTCATCTTTTATGTAGCGCAACAAATGCCCGACAAGTTCCTTGTACTCGTTATAGCGTTTCAAGTCCAAATTGACCGTTTTCCAATCGAGCAAACGCAGGGTTCTTGACCTGAGGCCTTCGCTATCAAGACCTATCGCCTGGATTGTTGACAGATCATGGCTTAGCAAGAGGATCTTGGAACAACTGTTTCCGCATGCGAAATTGCGGATGAGATCTCCAAGAAAAGCCGTTACGCCGAGTTTATTGTCCCGGTCAAAACTTGAAACGGGGTCGTCAATGACAAGCATCACTTCTTTTTTGAACATGTGATTTTCTTGCTGATCTGCGCAGACCTGCACAAAAAAGTAAGCCAGGGCGATCACATTCTTTTCCCCCTCGGACAAGCATTCGGGCGGGATTTTTTTGCCATTCGAATAGATGACATAGCGATCATTCTCGGTTTCGATTCTCAAACGATCCCTATCCAAAAAGACAAAAGTCAGGTAGACGTTGATTTTTTCAGTGGCGATTTGTATGTTTTTGAATTCATTTTTCCTATCCTCCAGTTTACTGAATTTGTCCTTGTATGCCCGTTCAGTTTTCTTATAACTCTCCTCGGCTTCCGCTTTCATCTTGACGCTGTTCTTATACGCCTTAATGAGATTCTGGTTCTCATAAAAGGCCAGTTCCCGATTCAGTTCCAGCAGACTGTTCGTTATGTCTTTCAGATTTCCCAGCTTATCATTGTATTGCTCAATGACCTTTTGGACCCCCTCTATTCCCTTTATGAGGTTTTCGATGATCGGAGACCAATTCAGCTGGTAGGTTGTTTTTTTGTAAGGGTCTGCCAGTTTCTTTTTGATCAGGCGATTATGTTCATCTCTTAACCCGAAGGCACGCTCCAGCGCTTGCTCGAGATGATCAAGCTCGCAGGCGGGTTGATCAAGCGAAACCTGTCGACATGCTTCAACACGTTCCAGGAGTTCCTCCAAAACAGGTGAATCCCATAGCAAAGCTCTCACCTTGCCCGATAAAACAGAAATCTCTGCTTCACTCACCCTTGCCACAAGCTTTTCCAGCTGCCGCTTGTAATTGTCGGAAATTGCCTGCTGGCAGAGTGGGCAAAAATGGACAGCATCCGGCAAAATCTGTGTTTCAACTTTTTCCTGATAATCCTCTTCCAGCATGCGTTCCTGGACGCGCTGGTATTCAGGCGATTGTGCGGAATCGTCAATGGTTTTATTCAACAGAATGGCACAGGATTGAAAATCTGGGAAAGTTTCGGGACCGACAACCGGAAGATTGTCCAGCCGCACGCCTTTTCTTGCCACTTCGAGCTGTTTCAGTTTCCTGTCAAACTGATGCCCGGCATCGGATTTCGATTCGGACAATTGGGGGGAAGTTTGGATGATAGACGTTAAAGCTTACTCACGAACAGGAGAATTGTGCTTTAAACCCTTTATCGTTTTTTCTCTTCCAGCCCAGCTGCGATCTCCTTTCAGCCGATCCCGCAACGATTCTTTGGCGAAGTCCGGCGACTCAAGGTTCTTCATGCCGCTAAGCGCTTCTTTTTTTGATTTGGCTTTTTCAAGTTCATCCCCCAATGCCGCCAATTCCTTTTTCAATTCCTGGATTCTGCTGTCAAGGCCTACCTGTTCACCAAATAGAACGATGGACGACAAACCTTCTTTGTTTATGCGCACGTTGTCGGTTATATAACTCTCGTCAAAAACAAATATGGGGAGCCTGGCGTCAGGACCCGGCTGAACGGGCCTCTTGCTTTTGTCGAGAAGTTCCGGTCTTTCGACGCCTGGCTCATCACCGCTGCCAATGCTTTTGAAGGCTCTTGCGAGGGTCGACTTTCCAGACCCGTTATGGCCATAAACCAGGACGGTATTATAGAAGTTCTCTTTTTGCTTCTTTTTTTCAAAGAACAATTGCAAATCCACATCTTGTTCAGCGGCCTTCGCATAAAATTTGATACCCTGGACTTTGCTGATCATCTCTGAGCCCCCAAGCGATTCGAATGCGCGATTTTGGCAACGGGCCTTGCGCCGCATAGCCAGCCATGACTTTAAAGGAGTATTGCAATTTGATTATACCGTGCATATTTGCCTTAACAAAGGACACAGTATCAGAGTGGGCGATGCTGCCTGCTTCCGGGAAATGACTGATTGGCCTCAAGTCCGGTATCCGCAATATGGCACATTCACATTCGATTTATGGGAGATCTGCGGGTACCGGTGCCAGGCCCCTCGTATGATGCGTTCACGCTTATTGGGTGCAGCTAATGGCTGTACTTAAAAAATGTATCCAGACGCTGTGGACTGGTTCAGGCGCCTCACCCTGATGCGCCCGGGAGGGCAGATCCACATTGATGCGCTCGTCCGTCGGCGCCGTTGTGCAGGGGCAGGAACCAGCATCCCGAAATCCGGTATTCCTCGAATTACACCTGCCTAGCCGAAGCCTTCCGGAATCAAGATTGACGCCATCTACAGCCAACAAATATTTTTCGCCCAGCCGTCACGCTCTGTTTTTGACGAAGCGCGCTATTGGGGTGGATCAGGCCCCTGAAAGCGAGCCTGACTGCTCCGCGCCCGGATAAAGCCCAGTATAAAATCAAAATCCTCCGGCGCAGTGTAGACCTGATTATGCATCAGGTCGCTGGACCGCAGCTTGATCGTGCATTTCCTGCGGCTCGCTTTGATGGCGCGCAGCCTTTTGAAGTCCGTGCGCATCGACTGACTACCCGAGACCAAGAGCCCGGTGCCAACAGTGCAGGGGGTCTTCGCGGCCAAGCCAGTCAGCGTGGTCAAGGCTGCCAGCTTTTCAGCCTTTTTGAACTGTCTTGGCAGTTGAGTGTGGGTCACGCCCTTTTCATCCATCTCAAACAGCACGCTGTATTTTCCTCCCATCATAAGGGCATAAACCCAGTAGGAGAAGGTGATCAAGACAAGCACAAAAATCAGGACATAGACCAGGGGGAGGCCGATATTGCGGAGCGCCTCAATCAGGTCGTCGCCCCAGGTTGTGAGAATCATGACAAAGGTTGCCACGGCAAGCCAGATGAAAAAGAAGATCTTCCACATCAGAAAAAGGAAGGCAGGGTTTCGGTACAGGTTGGTTTCGTGCAGCCAGTAATACCTGCCCTTCGGACCCTTGTGGATGCTGAAAGCCGCTTGCTCCAAGGTATGCGCAGCCTTGTTTCCAGTTTCGTCCTGCCTGCTGTCCTGAGCGGGCCCTTCCCGGTCTGGCGTGAGCAGGCCGCCGTGGTGATGGGGAACTTGCCTTGAAAAGCGCATGGCCATCATTCCTTTCCCATTGTCGCGTGGGGAAACGGCTTCTCAATCGGCGATGCCGCTGCAAACCCACCGCTTCGCTGGCGAAAATCCGCCGATTGTAATTGAGTGGCGCAAGCCGGGGGGGCCGGTGCCAGGCATCGAAGTTGCCCCCACCATACATCAGTGGAGGGTATTCCATTGGCCCCAACTTTTTTGAGCAAGTTCCATCTCAATCCAACCGGACCGGCGTTGCCATAAAGTTCTCCATCGGAAGCCGCGCTTGTTCCCTCTCCCTCATACTAACTCTTTTGCCGGTGCCAGGTACCGAAGTTGCTAAGTTTAGATGCGGCCCCAAGACAACCCGGAGCCCCGGACTGCCGGCCTGTCTTCCCTCATGTCTTTCATTGGGTCATCTCTTCGCCAAATTGACTGAAAAAGACGCTTCAGTGCCGCTGATCCCAGGCGCCTGCGGGTGTTTTTCTCCCAGAATCAACTTAATGCTTTGCCGCCCGGATCTTCACCTTTCGGGGACTGGCGGTTCCGAAGTTAAGCATGAAGCTTGGAGGATTATGGCCAGGGAAAGACAATATTTGCTGATCCGGAAACCGGACTATGACCGGTCGGTCAGGATGGGCAGGAAGACCCTGGCTTGCTATTCCAGGGGGAAAATGAAGCGCTTATACCCGACAGGCGCCTACAGGCTGGCAGGGGAGGCCGCAAGAGGCAGGGCCAGAAATCCGGTAGCGGTCTTGCGGCTTTCGCAAGGTGAAAAGACTTCCCTTTCTGTGTCACCTTATTTGACTTACAGCCGATTCTTTTACCGGTCCCTGGGTTATGTTTCTGTCAATGAGGCAGGGGACCGCTACCTGGAACTGCTCGGGCCGAGAAAAGAACTCCGTTTCATGCTGCACCTGGCCCTCTTTTCACTCATTGCGCTCCTGATCGTCTTGCTCTATGTCGACCGGCCCCTTTTCACAGGATCGCCGCAATACCTGGTGCCGGACCGGGAGCCCGGGGCTTCGTTAAGGGAGGAAGGCCCGGGCCAGGGAGCAGACCGGGAGCATGGGGGCGGCCAGGTATCCATGATCTACAAGGACCGGGTCCTCCTTGACCGGGAGAGCGGCATCCTCTCTTTTTACTTTGCCAATCCCGGTTATTCCAGCCACGAGGTGGTCCTGCAGCTGGTCGTTGACACGGAGGAGAAGGGGGTCATCATCGCGGAATCCGGACGGATCCGGGCAGGTTATTCACTGGAGCGCCTGGCGCTCAAGAAGGGAATTGAAATGCAACAAGGCGGCTATAACGCCCGTTTCAATGTGGACTGCTACGATCCCGAAACCGGTGAAAAGGCCCGGGTCAGGGCCCATATCCCGGTTACGGTTGACGTAGATTAGCAAAAAGGAAGAGGCGATAAGCAAATGGATGAGAGCAAAGGAGAGAAGGAATGAAAAAAGTACTGACAGCCCTGCTGGCCCTCTTGATGTTTATGACCATGTCGACGGGAGTCTACGCGGAGGGCGATGATCCCGATCCCGCTGAGATCCCGCGGTCGGAAAGAGGAACGGTGCAGGTGAAACTCCAGGACCCGGAGGAAGGAGTCTACCATGTGACCGTGGACTGGGGTGATCTCCGGTTCACCTATGACGCGGGAACCTGGGACCCTGAGTACATGATCTATAGCTCTGGCGCTTGGAGAACTAGATCCGACACGGATGCTGTTCACGCCGAGATTAAGGTGACCAGCAAATCCAACCGGGCGGTGCATGTCGGCTTCAAGTGGCAAAGTGCTGATGACGTCTACGGAGGGAATATTGGGGATAATGGCGCCATATTTGGCCTCAGTGAAGATACCGTCTCCCTGCAGCCGGCATTGGGGGAGGCGCAGTCGGTCACCTGCCAGGTCACGCCATCCGGCAATCCGGGTGAGCATCCCGGCCATTGGGGCAGCAGCTTTACGGCGTCAGAGGAAATTGTGGTGGAAATCAGAAAGATTCCTTTCACTTAGAGAATGGTGACATTGTTGAAGAAAAATGCCTGCTCCGGCCCATCAGCTGATGGGCCGGAGGTTTGCCGGCAGATGTGATTGTTTTGTCCGTTTAACGTTTGTAATGATTTTTGCCCTTGTCCCTGCTTTTCGGGTTCAGGAGTTACCCTCTTTACTTTTTTCCGCCTTGGGCCTTTTTTCCAGCTGCTTATGGAGGAAGAGATCCCTTTGTGAGGTCAGGGTCAGGCTGTCCTCCCGGATGTAGCGGTTGGCTGTCTGTTCTTTTCTGACCGATTTCAGCTTGGCTTTCATGTTGCTGACCCCGATCCAGGCGATGAGGAGGGCGATCAGGAGGGCGATGGCCGCAGCCGTCAGCCGCTGTCTGATGTCAGGGGAAGCGCTTTGCAGGATGATGGTGGTGAATATTGAGAGATACATGGCTTCCTCCTTTATTTGACCAGCAGCTGGGAGATGGCCACCAGGATCAGGGCGGCGATGCTGAAGATCTTGAAGAACCAGCTGCGGTAAGCTCTTTTATCCAGGGGGAGATCACCGACCAGCTTCCCTGTCTGGCCGTTCATGGCGAAGAGGTAGTTCCTGTTCTCCCAGCTGGTTGAAAGCAGGTAGACGGGAAGGAGCGCATAAGTGACCCGGCTGCCGGTCAGGCTGACCTCCTCGCGCTTGGGATTGACGGTCTGGTAGCCTCTGACCGTGTTGCGGAAGGCCTGTTTGGCGCTTCTTTGGATCCGCTCATCGGCTCTTGGGAAGCAGCTTTCCGCTGCCACATCGTACTTGTTGGCAAAGTAGCCGGCCAGGTAGGCCGTCTGGAAATCGACCGCTTCTTTCAGGTCGTAGGGTTCCAATGATTCCATCAGGGTGTCATCAATGGCCTGTGACCCGTCAACCGGCACCTGGTCAAAGACCATGCTGCCTTCCCGGTGGACATGGTAATGGGAAGTTTCCGTGTAATAAAAATGGCTGTCACTCCATCTCTTTGTTTTGGAGGCCTCATAGTCTGCCTTGACGCCGGTCTCGGCGTCAAAGAGCCAGAAAGGCACGTAGACGCCCTTGACCTCATCCAGGTGGTTCTTGTCACGGAAGACCTTGGGAAGCAGCCGTTTGCCCAGGTAGTGCCTCTCCAGGGCCTTTTTGGCTTCTTCCTTGGTCAGTTTGAAAGGGACGACCAGATCAGGCCTCAGGCTGCCGGCGAACTTGGAGGAAATGACAATCCGGTTGCCGCAAAAAGGGCAGGCGGTGGCGCCCAGGCTCTCATCGCCGATGATCTCACCCCCGCAGGAATTGCAGGCGTAGACCGCCATGCCTTCCTGCTCGCCTTGCTGCCAGGCGTTCCCCGCATAGGACCAGTCCTGGGATTCGCTTTCTTCTGCTTCTTCCAGGATGGCATCCATGGCTTCCAGGCTTTCGATGCTGACCACCGAATTGCAGTAGGGGCAGACCATGTCGCGGGTTCCCGGCTCGTAGGTTAAGGGACCCGCGCAATTGGGGCATTTGTATTCCATCAGGGCCATCGTTTTTTTCTCTCCTTTTGCTTCCTTTTGGATTTCCTCCAGCTTACATCAATTGAGTGCGGTCTGTAAGGCCCATCCTTGACCGGCGGTTAAAACCTGCTATAATGTCTCCACGGCGAATTTTGTAGCAAAAAGAGCGGGGCCCCGCTCTTTTCATCGTAAGGCCTGACAGGTAGATCATGAGCAGTCAAAAAGAGAATAAAAAAATTATCTACGACAAGCTGGCCCCCCTGGCGGCCGGCATGGACCTGGCCCTTCTGGACGTCCTCTATGTCCATGAGGGAGGCCGGACCGTCCTGCGTCTGATCATCGATAAAAAAGGCGGCGTGGGCATCGAGGACTGCGAGCGCCTGAGCGGGATGGCCGACCCTTTGATCTCGGAGGAGCTGGGCCTGGACGACTTTGATGTCTTCGAAGTGTCCTCACCCGGTCTTGACCGGCCCCTGAACAATCTGGAGGACTGCCTGCGCCATGAGGGCGAATGGGTCCGGATCAGTTTGTATCAGGCGGTGGACGGGGAGAAACGTTTTTTTGGAAAACTGGTCGTCGAGGGCGAATCAGTCGGGGTGGAGACGGAAAAAGGAGAGATCAGGCTTTTCCCCTTCGGGGATATTGCCCGGGTGAAGAGGGAAGTTGTCTTTTAGCAATTAATAAGGAGCATACATGAACCAGGAATTTATCGAAGCGCTGAGGATGCTGGAAAAAGAGCGGGGCGTCGAAATGGAAACCCTGATCGAGGCTATTGAAGATGCCCTGGTCGCAGCCTACCGCCGGGAATTTGAGATCCGGTCCAAGGACCGGGAGAAAATGCGCGACCGCGAGGGCCAGCCGGCCCAGGAAGGTGAGTCCCGGCCGGTCGAAAATGATGGCATCACCGCCCATATTGACCGGCGGACCGGCGAGATGCGGGTTTACCAGCCCATGACCGTGGTGGAGGAAGTCCACGATCCCAACAGCGAACTGTCTTTGGCCCAGGCTCACGCCTTGTCCGGAGATCTGGAGCTGGGCGACCAGCTGGTCCGGGAGGTGGATCCCTCGCACTTCGGGCGCCTGGCGGCCCAGACAGCCAAGAGCGTCATCAACCAGAAGCTGGCTCAGGCTGAAAAATTGCGGATCCAGGATGAATTCTCCGGCCGGGTCGGGGGATTGGCCAGCGGCATTGTCCAGCGGCGGGACCGCAACGAAGTCCTGGTCGACATCGGCCGTGCCCAGGCGGTCCTGCCTTACAACCAGCAGTCCAGGCTGGACAACTACACTTTCAAAAAGCACATGCGCTTTTTCATCATGAAGGTGGATCAGCGGGATCACCGGCCGGTCATCATGGTGTCCCGGAGCCATCCGGGCCTGGTCCGCCGCCTCTTTGAGCAGGAAGTGCCCGAAATCGGGGCGGGGATCGTGGAGATCGTCAACATCGCCCGGGAGGCCGGGTCCAGGACCAAGATGGCGGTCACCAGCCATGACTCCAATATTGATCCGGTGGGTGCCTGCGTGGGCCAGCGGGGGACCCGGGTTCAGTCGGTCATCACCGAGCTTAACGGGGAGAAGATCGATATCATTGAGTGGGATCCGGACATCACGGAGTTTATCTCCAGTGCCCTGTCACCCGCGCGCGTCATCCGGGTGGTTTTGGATGAGGAAGAAAAAAGCGCCCGGGTGATTGTGGCCGATCACCAGCTGTCGCTGGCCATCGGCAAGGAAGGACAAAATGCCAGGTTGGCGGCCAAGCTGACCGAATGGAAAATTGATATAAAAAGCGAGTCGCAATACCGGGAGATGCTGGAGGCTGCCTGGATGCCCGATTTCGATGAAGCCGTGGCGGCCGATGAGGCCGAGCGGGGCGATGCGGATGAGGAAGATCCGGTCCCGGAAGAAACTGAAGAGGAACTTCAGGTCGATGACCAGGAAACGGCGACCAGCTACCTGGACCGGCTGGAGAGCACCATTGACTCGCTGGAGGAACCGGAAGCTTGAAGAAGAAGCCCCTGAGAATGTGTGTCGGATGCCGGGAATCTTTTTTGCAGGAAGAACTCCTGCGCCTGGTGGCGTCGGAAGACGGCGTCCGGATCGACAGGGGGCAAAAGCTGCCTGGCCGGGGCGCTTATCTGTGCTGCCGGACGGCCTGTGTGGAAAAGGCCAAAAAGAGACAATCACTGCAGCGGGCCTTGAAATGCCCGGTGCCGGAAGCAATATGGGTCGAAATCGACCAGGCGATCAAGGTCGCGAGAGTGGAGGAATGAGCTGAACATGGCAAAAAGAGAAGAAGCAGATTCAGGGCTCATGTCAGGATTCATCACGGAGGAGGAGCTCCTCCGGCGCAAAAAGGAACACGATTCCATGGAAGCGGTTCCGGAGCCGGAACCTCTTCCCGTTCCGCCTGTCCCGGACAAGGAAGCGGAGCAGGCGGCGCCACCGCCCGGTCAGGATCTGAAAGACCTGCCCGTACCGTCCACCATCGACATGCAGGGCATCTCGGGCAAAGTCATCCCGGGGGTCATCAAGATCGTCAAGAAACCCAAACCGGCGCCGGTTAGCGAGCCGGAAGCGGTTGTAGCGGCCCCGGAGGTTCCCGCTCCGGAGGCAGAAGTGCAGACAGCTGAAGTCAAGGCGGAGCCTGAGAAAAAACCGGCGGCCCGCAAGAAGGCTGAAAAACCGGAAGTTGACAAGCCGGAAGTTGAAAAACCGAAAGCCGTGAAAGCCGAAATCAAGAAGCCGGAAGCAGCTGCTGAAAAATCTGGAAAAGCCAAGCCTGAAAAAAAGGAGCGGGTCAAAGCCAGGCCTTTGAGCGTGGCCGAAAAATCCCTGCCCATCACCGAGCGGGTGACTGAACCCGCGGTGGCTGCGCCGGCCAGGCCGGCCGCAACGCGGCCCCGCCCCCTGATCACGGAAGACGGCAAACCTTTGAGGGCCCAGCGGGGAAGCTATGTCGGCGCCGACCGGGACACCCCGGCAGTGGAACGCCAGCCCAGGCGGGCGGCTCCCGCCAGCGAGGAGGCCCGTCCGGTGCGGCCTGCCTCCGCGCCGCCCAGGGGGCGGGGACAGGCAGCGGCAGCACCGGTGCCCGGGCCGGTTATTGAGGCGGAAGTGCAAAAACCGGGCGCCGCCAGCCGCAGGAGCCAAAAAGGACGCGACCGGCGGCCCGCAGACTACCGGGACCGCAGCCGGCGCGAACAGCAGGAAGTGATCAGCCACGGGGGCAGGCGCCGCAAGCCGCGTACCGTAGAATCCGCACCTGAACAGCCCAAGCGGCCTGTCGCCCAGCTGACTCAGGTCACCCTGCCATCCACGCTGACCGTCAAGGAGCTGGCCGAGGCCATCAAGAAAACCACCGCTGACGTCATCATGAAGCTGATGGCCCTGGGCATGATGGCCACCATCAACCAGGAGATCGATTACGATACTGCCGAAATCATTGCCTCCGAGTTCGGGATCGCCAGCCAGCGGCTGGTGGAAATCACGGAGGAAGACATTCTCTTTGACGACACGGTTGACAAGGATGAAGACCTGGTCTCCCGGCCGCCTGTGGTGGTGGTCATGGGCCACGTCGACCACGGCAAGACATCCATCCTGGACTACATCCGGGAATCTTCAGTGACTGAAGGCGAGGCCGGCGGCATCACCCAGCATATCGGGGCCTATTCGGTCAAGGTGGACAGCCGGACCATCACCTTCCTCGATACACCGGGCCATGAGGCCTTTACCACCCTGCGCGCCCGGGGCGCTCAGGTGACCGATATCGCCATCCTGGTGGTGGCAGCCGATGACGGCGTCATGCCCCAGACGGTGGAAGCCATCAACCATGCCCGGGCGGCTGAAACCGAAATCATTGTGGCCATCAACAAGATCGACAAGCCGCAGGCCGATGTGGAGCGGGTCAAACGTGAGCTCTCCCAGTACGGCCTCATGGACTCCGACTGGGGCGGCCAGACGACCATTGTACCGGTCTCGGCCAAGACAGGTGAGAACATGGATGAATTGCTGGAGATGATCCTGCTGACGGCTGATGTGCTGGATCTGCGGGCCAACCCGGACCGCCAGGCCAAGGGCACGGTTATCGAGGCCAGGCTGGATCCGACCCGGGGGCCTGTGGCCACCATTTTGATCCAGCGCGGCACCCTGCGCCAGGGTGACACCGTGGTGGTGGGCAGTACCGTCGGCCGCATCCGGATCATGTACAACGACCGCGGCCAACAGATTGAGGCGGCAGGTCCCTCGACTCCTGCCGAGATCGTGGGCCTGGGCGGCGTGCCCGAAGGCGGGGACATCCTCTACCAGGTTGAAAATGAACGCGTGGCACGGGATCTGGTTGACCGGCGCCGGGAGGAAGACCGGGAGACGGCACTTCGCCAGACTTCGCGGATGTCGCTTGAGACCCTTTTCGACCGCATGGGCGAGGAGGATCTGATCGACCTCAACATCATTGTCAAGGCCGATACGCAGGGCTCCGTCGAAGCCATGACTTCCTCCATGGAAAACCTGTCGACCGACAAGATCCGGGTCAATGTCATCCACGGGGCAGTCGGCGCCATCACCGAGTCGGACATCCGCCTGGCGGAGGTGGCAGACGCCATTATCCTGGGCTTCAATGTCCGGCCTGCCGCGACGGCCGCCCAGATTGCCGCGGCTTCCAATGTCGATATCCATACCTACCGGGTGATCTACGAGGCCATCGAGGAAGTCGAAAGCGCCATGCGCGGCCTGCTGGGCCCGGTTTTCCGCGAAGTGGTTACGGGCCACCTGGAAGTGCGGGAAGTTTTCCACGCCTCCAATGTGGGCACCATCGCCGGCTGCCTTGTGACCGATGGCCGGGTCCACCGCAATGACAGCGCCCGCCTGCTGCGCGACGGCGTGGTCATCTACGAAACAAAACTGGCCTCGCTTCGCCGTTTCAAGGACGATGTCCGCGAGGTGGCTGCCGGTTACGAATGCGGGCTCAGCCTGGAGCGGTTCAACGACATCAAGGTGGGGGACACCATCGAGGTCTTCACCATGAAGGAGGAGGAAGCGGATGTTTAACCGATCGGAACGGATGGGGGATGAGATCCGGCGCATCCTGGCCGGCCTGATACAGCGCAGGATGGCTGATCCCCGCATCAATGAAACGGTCACCATCACAGGCGTCAAGCTTTCGAAGGATCTGGCGGTGGCCCGGGTCTACTACAGTGTCTACGGTGATGAGGATGACCGCAAAGGAGCCGCAGAAGCTTTTGAGAAGGCCGGGGGCTATTTGCGGCGCGAGCTGGCATCACGGCTCAGATCCCGCAAGGTCCCGCGCCTGGTATTCACCGAGGACAACAGCATCCGTGAGGGGGAGGCCATCGATGCCCTGATCCGGCGCGTGCGCCAGGAGGATGAGGCGGCTGCCATGAAACGAACGGAGGATAAGGATGAAGGAGTCCAGGAAGGCGGGGGACCGGCTGCTTGAGGTCGCCCTTGACCTGGCCGCCGATGGCGGCCGCATCGGCCTTTTCCCGCACGAACGGTATGATGCTGACGCAGTCGGGGCGGCTGTTTCCCTTTCGAGGGCCTTCAGGTCGCTCGGTTGTTCGGCCACCGTGGTGGTCGGCGAACCGGTGCCCGAATCCCTGCAGCACCTGCCTGGCCTGGAGGAGCTGCTGCTTTACAATCCGTCAACCTGCCCCGTCTTTGACCTGGCCCTGGCCATCGACTGTCACGAGGCGGAACGGCTGGGCAGGCGGGCTGACTGCTTCTTGAAGACGCCGCTCCGCGGCGCTGTTGACCACCATGTCCATCAGGGCCAGGCGGGGGATCTTGAACTGATTGACCCGGGCGCCGCCTCAACCAGCGAACTTGTCTTCGACATGATCTGGGATCTGGAGCTCCACCTGGGCCGGCCGGTTTTTGATTCGGTCATGGCCGTCCTGCTCCTGGCCGGCACCATCACCGATACGGGCCGTTATGCCTACAGCAACACCACCCCTCTGTCGCTGCGCCAGGCAGCGTCCCTGCTGGAGCGGTTTGACATCGACCTCTCCCAACTCAATTACGATCTTTTTGAGCGCACGACCATGGAACGGCTGCAGATCAAGGGGGACATTCTGTCCACCATCCGGCCTGCGGCAGGCGGGCGCTTTCTTTTCGCCCACGCCAGCCTCGCCATGCTGGCCCGCCGGGGGGCCCAGGATGATGAACTGTCCAACCTGGCCTCGGAAATCCGGGCTGCCGAAGGTGCGGCTGCCGTTTTCCTGCTGGTGGAAGCGGAAGACGGATCCATCCGGGTCAGCATCCGCTCCAACAGCTGCTTCGATTCGGCGGCCTTTGCCGGGCGCTTCGGCGGCGGCGGCCATGTCAAGGCAGCCGGCATGACCCTCCAGGGGATGTCCCTGCAGGAGGCAGAAGAGCTTCTGGCAGATCAGGCGGAAGCCCAGCTCAAAGCCTGCATGAAGGAAGCAGCCCAGGCATGACCGAACCGGCCGAGGGAATCCTGATTGTCAACAAGGAAGCGGGCATGACCTCAGCTGACGTGGTCGCGCGGGTGCGCCGCATCTCCGGCATCCGGCGCGTCGGCCATACGGGCACCCTGGATCCTTTTGCGACGGGGGTCCTGCCCGTCTGCACAGGCCGGGCGACGGCAGCGGCCGGCTTCATGCTCAACTGGGCCAAGCGCTACCGGTGCGGCATCAGGCTGGGCTACACCACCTCCACCCTGGACTCCCAGGGGCAGGTGACGGAAGAGGCAGCTGATCCCTCCCGTTGGCGCTCCTTTCTGGATGAAAAAGACAGGGGGGCGTCAGCCCGCCTGAAGGAGGCTGTCAACTCCCTGACGGCCATCCGTTCGCAGCAGGCTCCCCTTTACTCGGCCGTCAAGGTCAAAGGTAAACCCCTCTACCGCTACGCCCGGGAGGGGCTGGAAGTGGAGCGGCCCGTCCGGCAGGTCACCGTGCATGAGGCGGCCCTTCTGGGCGTCGAACCCGATGAGGCCGGCTACCCGCTGGTAACGGTTGAATTTCTGGTCAGCGCCGGCACCTACATCCGCTCCCTGGCCGGCCGGCTGGGAGAGCTTGTTGCCTGCCCGGCCCATGCGGCCTGGCTGGTACGTCTGGCAGCAGGTCATTTCGATCTTTCCATGGCCTGCCAGCTGGATTCGCTGGCAGATGGCTGGACAGACTTCCTGCGCCCGGTCGGCGAGGCCTTTCGGGGCTGGCCCGGGCTGGAACTCACTCGAAAAGAAGCGCTGGACCTGGCCCATGGGCGGCAGATTGCCTGCAGTGAGGAAGCTGTTGCCGCGCCTTCCGGCGAAGCCGGCCGGCTGTCGCCGCCCCCTGATGTCCATTGGCTGGCCTGCAGGCTGGAGGGCCGCCTGATCGCTGCCGCCACCCGGGAAGAAGATGGCCTTTTGCGGGCCCGCCGGGTCTTTGTCCGGCCGCAAGAATTGTAGAGAAGGGATTTTTGTCTTGAAGGTATTTCGTGGCCTGGAAGGTGTCAGCAAAAAAGAACGGGGAATCGCCCTGGGTGTCTTCGACGGCGTCCATCTGGGTCATCAGGCCCTGATCCGGTCCCTGCTTGAAAAATGCCGGGAGGCGAACCTGATTCCTGCCGCCCTGACTTTTTCCTATGAGGGCGGTTTCGGTTTTGACCGCAAGCCCCTGGGCCACGCTTTCATCATGTCGGAAGAGGAAAAACTGGCTGCCCTGAAGCAAGCCGGCGTCAGGGAGGTTTTTCTGGCTCCGCTGACCGACAGCTTTTTGAGCTTGTCTCCGGCCGATTTTCTGGAAGAGGTCATCGCCAAGCGGCTGGGCGGGCGGCTGCTTGCCATGGGGGAAGACGGTCATTTTGGCTGGCAGGGCCGGGGTGACGCTGATTTTCTTGAAGACTACGCTTCCAGCCACGCGCTCCAGCCCCTGATTGTCGAGGATGTCCTTTGGGAGGGTGCCAAGGTGTCGAGTTCCAGGATCCGCTGCCTGCTGGCGGCCGGGGAAATGGAAAAAGCCGCGGCCATGATGACACGGCTCTTCCGTCTTTCGGGCACGGTGATCCAGGGCCGCCGGATCGGTTCGTCGATCGGATTTCCCACCGCCAACATCCCTTACCCCGTCCGCTCCGCCCTGATCAGGCGCGGTGTCTACGCCAGCCGGGTCCGTGCCGGGGAGAAGGAGTTCCCGGCCGTCACAAGCGTGGGCCTGGCTCCCTCGGTCCACCGTGAGCACCGGGAGCTGCTGGTTGAGTCCTTCCTTTATGGCTTTGACGGGGTCCTTTACGGCCAGCCCCTGGAGGTGGCATTTTTATCCTTTATCCGCGACGAAGTCCGTTTTGAATCGCTTGATGAACTCAAGAGCCGGATTGCGCAGGATATCGAAATTGTCCGCTCCCTGCATGGGTTATGATAAGATTAACCTGTTTCGGAGGTAGATTATGCGTTGCCTTTTGCAGTACCAGGTCTCCTTTCCCGGGCTGGGCATTGAGAACCTGACCGTCAACCGGGAAGCCTTTTCCTTCAACCTCTTCGGCCGTCAGCTGACCGTCTTCTGGTACGGTCTGATTTTTACCATCGCCATTGTGGTCTGCATCGCCATCGCCTTGATCCGGGCCGGGAAATACGGTTTTTCCACTGACGACATCCTGGATTACTTCCTGTGGATGATTCCCCTGATCCTGATCGGATCCAGAATCTATTATGTGGCCTTTGAGTGGAATCAATTCAAGGGCTCTCTTGCTGCCATCTTCGACCTGCGCCAGGGGGGACTGGCCTTTTACGGCGGCGTGATCGGCGGCATGCTGGCCGTGGCCATCGCCGCCCGGATCAAGCGGACCAAGCTTCACCGCATTTACGATTATCTGGCCGTCCTGATTCCCCTGGGTCAGGGGATCGGGCGCTGGGGAAATTTTTTCAACCAGGAAGCTTTCGGGACCAACACCCGCCTGCCCTGGGGCATGATCAGCGAGGGAACGAGGCGGGGCCTGGCGGCCCTGAATCCCGATCCGGCCAACCCCTTGCCGGGTTTGGATCCCCACTTGCCGGTTCATCCCACTTTTCTTTACGAGTTTGTTGCCAACATGATCATTTTCGGCATCCTGCTCGCCGTCCATAAGCGGCAAAAGCGCCCCTGGACCACGGTTCTGGCCTATTTCTTCCTTTACGGAATCGTTCGTTTCTTCGTTGAGGGCGTGCGAACCGATTCCCTGGTATTCGAGGTATTCGGCCAGACCGTCAGGATCTCCCAGCTTTTGTCCGCCATCATGGTGGCCGGTTCAATCCTTGCCTTCATCGTGTCCCGGGCCAGGGACGCAAAGCGCCAGCGTCTGATCGCGGCCATGCAGGCCGGGTCCGGTCAGCTGCCCGAGTATTCGGCTGCCGATGATTCCGACCCGGGCGAGGTCAAAACGGCAAGGCCATGAAGTGGACCGACCAGGCCATCCAGCGGATCGGCGGGGACCTGAAGCAGTCGCGTGCCGACCGTTTCTTCCGCCTGCTGGACTACCGCATGCTGGTTCCTGTGCTGGCTCTGGTTATCATCGGCCTGACTGTTCTCAACAGCGTCCTTTCAAAGGGTTACGGAGCGGTCATCTTCGACTATCCCATGAATTTCTACAAGCAGATGGCGGCGGTACTCCTGGGCCTGGTGGCGGCCTTCATTCTCTGTCTTTTTGAGCCGCCCGCCATGCGGCTGATCGGCGGAGTTGTCTACTTTGTCAGCCTGATCCTGCTTCTGGTGGTCAAGATTGATGGCTACCGGCCCGTGGCGGGTGCGGACAGCTGGATCCGGATTCCTCTCTTTGGCTCCTTTCAGCCATCGGAGCTGGCCAAGATTGGCGCGGCCATGATGACCGGGCCGGTCTTTGCCGCCATGAAGCGGGGCGAGCTGTCAGCCGGCCGGGGCTTTTTGCGCATCGGCCTGCTATATGGAGTTCCCCTGCTCTTCATCGTCACTGAGCCCGATCTGGGAACCAGCCTGGTCCTGATCTTCATGTTTATTTGTACCACCTTTGTCTGGGGAGTCCGTTGGCGGACCATCATCCTGACCATGGCAGGAACCATTTTTGTCATCCTCCCCCTCTCCTGGCAATTCATCTTCAACCCGGCCCAAAAAGAGCGGGTCATGACCTTTCTCTTCCGCGGCTATGACAAATCCGCCTCCTACCATATCGAACAATCCCTGGCCGCCATCACTTCGGGAGGACTTGCGGGAAACCGGACAGGCGCGACCGTCAGCGTACCCGTCAAGGAGTCGGATTTTATTTTCACCGCCATCTCGGAGCAGCTGGGCCTGATCGGCACCAGCTTGGTCATTTTGCTGGCAATCTACTTCATCGCCCATACCCTGCGGGTGGCAGGCAGGGTGGTGGAGCGCTCGCCCGATGAGTCCTACATCATGGTGGCCCTGATCGCCGGGGTGGCCTTTCACTTCATTGAAAACATCGGCATGACGGTGGGCCTGCTTCCCATCACAGGCATCCCCCTTCCTTTCATCAGCTATGGCGGGTCGGCCATGATATCCAACTTCCTTTTGCTGGGCGTCCTGCTCAACTATTCCCTGAACCACACAGCCACGCTTTCGCCCTAGGGCCCCTCAACATTCCGGCCCCGGTCTCCTTTTGCAGGTAAATCTTCCTGAAACCGGTTCCAAACCGGTATTTTTGTGCGATTAAGTTTACAATTGTGGAGGAAAGTGGTACCTATTGACATATTAGTGGTGTTTTGTGGTAGAATAGCCATCAAAGCAGGAGGAGGCTTGTCATGGCGCGCTATACCCATACCGTCGATAGCAAGGGGCGAGTGATTGTCCCTGCCAAGCTCCGTGAAAAACTGGATGGCAGCCTGATCGTGACCCAGGGGGTCGATCAGGGTTATCTGGCGGCTTACACGCCGGAGCAGTTTGACCTCATCAAAGAACAAATCCTCAACCATTCCAGCACCGGCTACGAAATCCGCAAACTGAAGCGCGATGTTCTGGGGGCCTCCACCGTTTGCGAGTTTGACGGCCAGGGCCGCATGTCGGTCCCTGCTTTTTTGTGGAAGCACATTCAGGTTGAACCGGGGGATGAGATCTGCTTCATCGATGTCTTTGACAAGATCGAGATCTGCTCCCAGGCATTCTTCGACCGGGTCATGGGGAGCGAGGGCTCCCTGGCTGAAATGGACCTGTCCGGCTATGACATCCGCGGACTTTAACGAGAGGCATTTGCCGGTTCTGGCCCGGGAGGCGGTCGAGGCGCTGGCTGTCAAAGAGGGCGGTCTTTACCTCGACCTGACGGCAGGCGGCGGGGGACACAGCGCAAGGATCCTGGAAATGCTGGGGGAGGGCGGCCGGCTGATGGCGGCCGACCGCGATCAGGAAACCCTGAAAACCTGTGAGGCCAGACTGGCCGCCGTCAAAACCAGGGGGACTTACCAGGTGATCGCTTCGACTTTTACACAATTCCCCTCCTGGCTCGATCCCAGGGATCGGGGACGGGTCGACGGCCTGCTGGCTGACCTGGGTGTCAGCTCCTATCAGCTGGACCGCGGTGAACGCGGTTTTTCCTACCTGAAAGACGGGCCGCTCGACATGCGGATGAACCAGAGCCGGGGGACAACCGCCGCGGAGCTGCTGGCTTCCATAACCAGGGAGGACCTGGTCAACCTCCTGCGTCTCTATGGGGAAGAAATCCATGCAGGCCCCATAGCGGCAGCCATTGTCCGCAGCAGACGGGAAAAACCCATCACAGGAACCTTGCAGCTTGCGGAAATTGTGGCTTCTGCCGTACCGGCGCACCAGCGCCGCGACGGCAATCCGGCCAGAAAAACTTTCCAGGCCCTGCGGATAGCGGTCAACCATGAGCAGGAGGAATTGGCACACCTGCTGGCAGAGATCCCCGAGGTGATGGCGGACGGCGGGCGGGCCGTCCTGATCAGTTTCCATTCTCTGGAAGACCGCATGGTGAAACAGGCCATGCGGACCTGGCAGTCGCCCTGCCAGTGCCCCCGGGATTTCCCCCAATGCGTGTGCGGGAAAACTCCTTTGGGCCGCAGCTTGACACCCAAACCCGTGACGCCGTCAATGGGGGAGCTGGAAGGAAACCCCCGGTCGAGGAGCGCCAAGCTCCGCGCCTTCGAATTCAGAAAGGGAGTGTCCCATGAGCTACTACGATGACGGAAATCTGGCCAGGCAACTCACCCGCCCCATCCCGCTCCAGCGCCCCCGGGAACTTGAGGCAGAGAAAAGTGACAGGAGGGAGCGGCTGGTCCGGGAAGCCGCAGTCCGCAGGCAGTACAAAATGGCAGGCCGCGCACACGCCAAAGCCGTGCTGCGCCTGACGGCTCTTTTTATCCTGGTCGCCTCGGCGGCGGGCCTGATCGTCTGGCGGAGCGCCAGAATAACCGAAATGAGTTTTGTCAACGCAGGCTTGCGCCGGCAGATTGCCGAGCTGGACAAGGAGAACGGCCTGCTCCAGGACAGGATCGCAAAAAAAGCATCCCTTCAGACAACGCGGCAGCAGGCCGCAGAAGACCTGGGCATGCAAAAGGCCAGTTCCCGGCAAATCCACTACGTCTCGTCCATCCATTTCCAAAAGGGGGAAGACAGCCAGCATGGCCGGCCGCAGCAAGGCCTAGAAATCTTGGCGGACGACGAATGGCTGGCTGTGATTGAAGACTGGGTCAGGGACCATTGAGGGCCGGCCCCAAGATTCAGGGTGAAGCATGAAGCGGGGACGTCAAACGGCCAGAGCTGGGAATTTACCCAAAAAGAGGACCGGCAGGCTATTTGAAGCCAAGGCGGCCCTCCTGGTTCTGGTTTTTTTGGTCACGGCCTCGGCAGTTACGACCGGTTTTTACCGGCTTCAGATTACCGACAGTCAGGCGCTGGCCGCCAAAGCGGCGGGGCAGCAGTATATCTCCCAGGAGGATCAGGCCCGGCGCGGCATGATCCTGGATAAAAACGGCTATCCGCTCGCTTTTTCCACCTATGTGTTCAGGATAGGCATCACCCCTGTCGATGTCACCACCAAGGTCAAGGGAATTGACGACAGGCTGATCGTCGAAACCCTGGGCCGGTATCTGAAGCTGGACAGCCAGTCCTGTGCGGACATACTGGAAATGATCCGGACCGACCGGGCAACCGGATGGACAGGCCTTGAAAAAAATCTGGCCGGCCACCGGCCCCTGACCTACGTCACCATCGCGAGCGAGGTTCCTGAGTCTGAAGCCATGGCGCTCAAGGAATGGCTTGATGAGAACCGGGTGGGAGGCGTCCGCTTCGATGCCGAGGAACGGCGGGTCTATAACAACGACGGCCTGGCCTCGGCCGTTTTGGGCCTGACCCGGACGGACACGGGCAGGATCAAGGGGGTTTCGGGCCTGGAAGCTGCCTACGATGCCCTCCTGTCAGGCCAGGCGGGCTATACCTTTGCCAGGCGGAACAACTACAGCACCCGGGGGGTTACACCCTTTTCCCGGCCCGTGAACAGCCCCTGGGAAAAGAGCTGCCATCTGGTCACATCCCTGGACATGGAGATCCTGTCCATCCTGCAAGAGGAACTCATGACAGTGGCAGCTGCCGCAGGCCTCATCTCAGGCGTCAACGGCCTGGTCATGGATGTGAAAACGGGCGATGTCCTGGCCATGGCCCAGCTTCCCTCATTCGATCTCTCCCGGCCGGATGCCCTGCCGCTCGGTTTCACCCAGGCTGCCTGGGACCAGCTGGGACAAGAAGAGAAGACAGCCTACCTCTCAACCAATCTTTGGGACAACATCAACATAACCGACATCTATGAGCCGGGATCGGTTTTCAAGGCCGTCACCCTGGCCATCGCACTGGAAGAGGGCGTGGCGTCGGAGGAAACCGTTTTCAGGGATGATCCCCTGATTATCCAGGGCGAGTCCATCAACTGCCACACCGGCTACGGTCACGGCGAGGAGACTTTGCGCCAGGCCTTTTACCGGTCCTGCAACCCGGTTTTTGTCCAGCTGGGCGACCGGGTCGGCAAAAAGCTGTATTACGACTGGATTCAAAGGCTGGGCCTTTACGGCAGGACGGGGATTGATCTTCCCATGGAGGCGCCGGGCTACCTGCATGCGGACCCCATGCCCATCGACTTTGCCAACCTGACCTTCGGGGAGTCGTCGTCCCTTACGGCGATCCAGCTGGCCCAGCTCTTTGCCGCCATCGGCAATGGCGGCTACACCGTGAAACCCCGACTGGGCACCGCCTTGACCGAAGAGGGCCTGGAGGCCATGGTTCCCTTCGATCTTGAGGAGGGAAGCCGGGTCTTCTCAGAGGAGACCTGTGTCCGGGTCCGGTCCATGATGACCGAGGTGGTGGCCAGGGGAACAGCAGCCGGAACCTTCGGGGCCATGGGGCTGGATCTGGGCGGCAAGACCGGCACTGCGGTCGATTCACACGATGACCGGCGGACTTTCTCCTTCGTCGGCCTGGCTCCCTGCCGGGATCCGCAATATGTGATTCTTGTATCTGTTCATAAACCGGAAACCACTGATTCCCTGGGCGCGGCCGCTGCCCGTGCCGCCAATCGCGTGGCTGCCAGAATCCTCAACCGGGGCGGCAGCTCCCAAAACTATTCGGCATCGGAGCTGGCCCTCCTGGGTCAGGCGGTCGAAGTGCCGGACCTGAATGGCATGACGGCAGGGGAGGCTGCCCTGGCCCTGTCCAGGCTGCAACTGGCCCCCTCGCTTCCGGCCGATCGATTTTTCCCCCAAAGCCGCCTCCTGCGCATGGAACCGGCAGCCGGTTCAAAGGTCGGCATGGGGACCACGGTCTGGCTTTACCCGGAAGGTGAAAATGAAGTAGAATGGGTAGCTGTGCCGGACTTTCGCGGACTTACCTACCACGAAAGCGTCTGGCTGGCCGCAGAATACGGCGTGTCAATCCTTCCCTCCGGGCCGCCCGGCGGGCGGGTCGCCGGGCAAAGCATTCCGGCGACGTCTGTCAGGGCGCCCTCCCCTTGTCTTGACGAAAGCGGTTCGCCCTGTGTCCCTGAGGGGGAGGGAGGCCCGGCAGAAGACAAGGTGAGGAAGGGGACAGTTGTCACCCTTGACTTCTCACCGGTCGTGCCGGACGGCGGTCACTAACCATTGAAAGACAGGGAACCATGACACGATTTTTGCCTATGCAACTCAAGCACTGGACCGGTGGTGAACTCAGGCAGACAGGGAAGCACGCGGCTGATTCCGAGCGTTATTATCCATCCATTTCGACCGATACGCGGACCCTCCTGGCCGGCCAGGTTTTCGTGCCGCTGCGGGGGGACCTCTATGACGGCCATGCTTTCCTGGACGCGGCAGCTGAAAAAGGGGCCGGCATGCTGGTGATTGAAAGCGGGGCCAGGGAGCTGGCGGCCTGGCTCAGCCGCCTGGAGCGGGATCAGGATGCGCCGGATCTGCTCCTGGTCGAGGATGCGGGGGCGGCCTTCCGGGATATGGCCAGGGGTTTTCGCAGCACCCTTGCGGCCACCGTGATCGGGGTGACGGGGAGTGTGGGCAAGACAACAACCCGCCGGATGATCTGCCAGATGATCGAAACGCAGGTCAAGGCCGAACAGTCCGCCAGGAACTTCAACAACCAGGTGGGCCTTCCCCGGACCATTTTGGCGACCCGGCCGGACACCCAGGTCCTGGTGGCCGAGATGGGCATGGCACGCCGCGGTGAAATCCGTATTCTGTCCGCAATCACCGTGCCGGACATCGCCATCATTACCCAAATCGGCATGTCCCACGCGGAGTGGCTGGGATCAATGAATGATATCCTGGCCGAAAAGACTTCGATCACAGCCGGCATGAAAGAAAACGGGCTCCTGATTGTCAACGGAGACGATCCCCTGCTGGAAAGCTGGGTCCTGCAAGACCCGCCGTCCGTGCCGGTCTGGTTTACCGCAAGTGAGCAAAACGCCGGCAGGCTGGAACGCGGCGGTTTTCCGGTGTTTTGGTCCGAACATGTCCGCGTGGACCGTCAGGGCCTTTCCTTTACCGGCAGGTCCAACCTGGCGCCGGACGAGCGCTGGCCCGTTTATCTCAAGCTTCCCGCCAGGCATCTGATCCCCGCCGCCCTCTTCGGGCTTGCCACCGTTTATGCCATGGGGCTCAACATGCAGGAGGCCGCCGCATCGGCCCGGCGTTTTACCACAGCGGACAGCAGGCAGGAGCTGATCCGGGTCGGCTCCATCGACGTCATGGACGATTCTTACAACGCCTCTCCCGAATCGCTCCATTCCGCTTTGGAAACCGCTTCCTTCCTGGCCGAGGGCAACCGGCGTCTGGTCATGGTCCTGGGCGGGCTGAAGGAGCTCGGCCGCTACTCCGACCAGGTCCATGAGGAAGCTGCCCTGGAATTGCTGGAGGCAGGCGTTGACCGCGTGATCCTGGTGGGAGCGGAGACGGTGAGAACCCGGGAACATCTTCTGGCTGACGGGCGGGGGGCCGCCATGGTGGCAGGCTGGTATGAAACTTGCCAGGAAGCTATCCCGGCGGTTTTGTCGGAGCTCGAACCGGGAGATTTTCTCCTGCTCAAGGCCTCACGCTTTTATGAACTCGATAAAATCGGCGAAGCGCTCCAGCATGCGGGTCTGGAAAGGGAGCATTGACCATGTTTCCCAAAGAAGCACTTTTGGACTCCCTTTATGCCGCAGCTGCGGTCCTGGCCGCCACAGTCCTGGCCGGCCTGGCCGGCATCCCCCTGATCCGGAAAAAATCGCCTGCCCAGCCCATCCGCGATAATGGCCCGCAGACACACAAGGCCAAGGCCGGAACGCCCACCTTCGGCGGCCTGTTTTTTCTTCTTCCCCTCCTGATCCTGGCGGTGGTGCTGCCCTGGTTCAATCAGGCCTTCGGCCGCCTGTCCGTGGTTGTTTTCTTCATGGCCGTCTTCGGTGCCATCGGCTTCGCCGACGATTACGTCAAGGTTAATGTCCGGCGCAAGGGCCTGAGCGTCAGGCAGAAGACGGTTCTGATCGGCGCGGCTTCGCTGGCTGCCTCCCTTTATTTTCTCTGGCTGTCGCCGGTGCCGCCTTTCATTCTGGCGCCCTGGTCGGCCCGGCTGATCGAAGTCACCGGCGCCTGGAAATTCCTCTACCTTCTTTTCCTTGTTCCTTTTCTCTTCTACATGAGCAACTCCATCAATATCACCGATGGCGTGGACGGCCTGCTTTCCAGCCTGATGATCATCGCGGCCCTGGGCCTTTTTGCGGTCGCCGGCCTGCTTTACAGCGCCCTGCCTCAGGCCCTGCCGGTCATGACCCTGGCCGGAGCCATGGCTTCCGGTTGTCTGGGTTTTCTTCTTTTCAACCGTTACCCCGCCAGGGTCTTCATGGGCGACACGGGATCCCAGGCGCTTGGCATCGGTTTCAGTCTCCTGACTGTCATGGCGGGCATGCCCTATCTGGCGCTGATCACCGGCTTTGTTTTCTTTTTTGAAGGTCTTTCGGTCGTCATCCAGGTGATCTACTTCAAGTCGACGGGGGGCAGGCGGATTTTCCGGATGTCGCCCATCCATCATCATTTTGAACTGGGCGGCTGGCCCGAAACCAAGGTGGTTTCCGCCTTCAGCCTGGCCGGTTTTTTCTGCGCCCTGGCCGGTTTCCTGGTCATGTCGGGCCGGCTCTGGAAAGGAAGATAGCCGTGTCGGGGCGGGCCGGAAGAAGACAGACGGGGGACGGGCGCCAGCTCATGAGCAGCAGCCGCATCGCGGCCTCCCACCGGCACATGTCAACCGCCTACCTGGTCATCTGGCTGATCCTGGTCAGCTACGGCCTCCTCATGATGTTCAGTGCCAGTTACGGTGTCAGTTTCGTCCAATCGGGCAGTGCCATGAGAAATCAGGCGACCGCAGACTCCTCATCTCCCGTTCGCGCCGTCCTTGAGGCCGACGCCACCGCCATGGCCAGAAAACAAATTCTGCTGACACTGGCCGGCGCCCTGATCGCCATTGCCCTGGGTTCCCTCCTTCAGTTCCGCCAGTTGACCCGGCCTGTCTTTCGCTTCCTTCTCTACCTTTTTGTGACTGGAAGCCTGATCTATTGCAGGCTGGGCGGCATGGTCATCAACGGGGCCCGGCGCTGGGTGGATCTGGGCTTTATCAGCTTTCAGCCCTCTGAACTGGCCAAGGTCGGAGCCGTTTTTTTCCTGGCCGGCTATTACTCCCGCCGCCAAAAAGTCCGCTGGCAGGAGGCCCGCGAAAGGGCCCGGGGAAAACCGGCGTCGTCTCTTTCAAGGCAGGCCTTCCTGGATGTCACCTGGCCCGCGCTTCTGATCAGTTTTTGGATCTTTCTGACCCTGATTCAACCGCATTTGTCAGGCGCCCTCATTATTGGCCTGATCAGCCTGCTGGTTTTTTTCCTGGCCGACATCCCGCTCAAGTCAAGGCTGACCGGCCTCTTTCAGCTGCTTGCCATCCTGCTTGTTGCCGCCCTGGTCCTGGGGCTGGCCTATCAGCTGGTCACCCGGCAGTCCTCCGTTGAATACGTCAATGAGCGTTTCGCCCACGCCTTCAAGCGGATTGGAACTTTCCGCGACCGGGAGGGGGCGAGCCAGGACGACCGCATGCAAATCGAGCAGGCGGAGTTGGCTTTGGGTTCGGGCGGGCTGACGGGCAAAGGTTTGGGCAAAAGTGTGCAGAAACTTAACTGGCTATCCGAGGCCCACAATGATTTCATCCTGCCTGTCATCGGGGAGGAGCTTGGTTTTATCGGCGTGGCAGGCGTCATCTTCCTCTTCCTGGCTCTGCTGGTAATCGGAATCCTGATTGCAAGAAAGGCTTCCTCACAGATGGCTGTTCTGGTTGCCGCGGGCAACACGCTCCTGGTCGCCATCCAGGCCTTTCTCAACATGGCCGTGTCGGTCAGCCTGATCCCGACGACGGGAATTTCCCTGCCCTTTTTCAGCTATGGGGGGACCGCCAATTTCTTCTTTGCACTGGCATCCGGGCTGGTGTTGTGTGTGTCTAAATCAGCCGTCAGGACCGACCCTGTCCTGGAGCGGATTGTCGACAAAACCAGGACTTCGCCGGATCAGGCAGCAGGCGGCCGCTCGCTTGATGAAGACAGCGACATGGGTTACGCTGTATAAACATATAAAGAGGACGGACGTCTGACCTGAGACAGAAATGAACCCGAAAAAATCTTCCCAAACCATCGTTATCGCGGCGGGCGGCACAAGCGGTCATATCTACCCCGCTTTTGCCATCGCCTCAGCCATCCGGGAGGCCCTGCCCTCCGTCTCTTTCATTTTCTGCGGCGCGGCGGGCGGCCTGGAACAGTCCATGGTCGAATCGGAAGGCTACACCTTCCGCCCCATTCCAGCGCAAAACATGCCTCACCGCAAAGACCGGCGCTATTTCAGCTGGGCGTGGAAGAACATGACGGGCGTGCTGAAGAGCAGGTCGCTTCTGAAAGAGGAGGCGCCGCTGCTTGTCATCGGGACAGGTGGCTTCGTTTCGGCTCCCTTGATCGCTGCCGCGCGGTGCATGAAGATTCCTTACATACTGCACGAGCAAAACGCCGTTCCCGGCAGAGCCAACCGCCTTTTCGCCCGCAGGGCCCAAGCCGTTTTCATCAGCTATGAGTCGAGCCGGGTTCACCTCCCTGAAAAAGGCCGCATCATTTTCAGCGGCAATCCCGTGCGGCCTCTTTTCCTCGAACTTGACCGGGCCAGGGCCAGGGAAACCCTGGGGCTCGGCGAAGAGATCTTCCTGATCATGGCCATGGGCGGGAGCCTGGGCTCCAGAACCATCAACACGGCCTTTGCCCATATGGACGATGAAGGCGGCTGGACGGCGCTCATGGCCCGGTATCCCCGGCTGCGCCTGGTCATCAGCACAGGGGTCCAGAGCAGTGTAGACTGCGCCGGCGAGATCGCGGCCCTGCCCGGTGTGCTGGAGGCGGAACCTTTTTTTCACGATGCTCCCTACTGGATTGCCGCCTGCGATCTCTTTATCGGCCGTGCCGGCGCCATGACCTGTGCCGAGATCTCCTCTCAGGGCAAGCCCTCGGTTCTCATTCCTTTCCCGCATGCAGTTGACGACCACCAGACAGAAAATGCACGGGCCATGGAGGAAGCCGGCGCCTCCCTGGTTCTCAGTGATGAGGAGTTCAACAGCCGGCGGCTGCTTGAAATTCTGGAGCACCTGATCGCCAGGCCCGATCTGCTCCAAGCCATGAGTGAGAGCGCCCACCGCTGGGCAACGCCTGACGCGGCCGCTGTCATTGCCGGGACCGTCGCATCGGCGGTTGAAAAAGATGAAATGGCCAAATTCTGAAAATTCCCGCGGGCCGGCTTCGCCCGGGAGGGGCGGAAACCACCCCTATCCGCCCATTTTCCAGCCTTCGCCCTTCACGGATGAAAACCGGCGAAAACGCGCCAAGGACAGGAGGCGCCGGCATTTTGCCGGTTGGCCCTCGCGCTTGCTGCTTTTATTTGCTCTTTTGCTTTCGGCGGCCGTCCTGGTTGCCTTTCTCCCTCAGTTTTACATCGAAAATGTCACCGTGACCGGCTGCCGCATGACGGATCAGGCGGCCATCAAGGCTTTTGCCAAGACCCGGGAGGGTCATCATTTTCTTGAAAAACTGGGAGGTTCACCCAGCCGTTTCCTGTCCCTTCGATACGGCAGCATTGAAGATGATATCCTGGCGGCCTATCCCGTGATCCGCCAGGTGAAAGTCCGTTTCCGCTTTCCCTCCGTGGTGGCAGTCATTGTGGAGGAGAAGGTGGAAGTACTGGCCGTCCGGATTTCAGGCGGCTATGCCCTGATTGACCGGCAGCATGAGGTCCTGAGGATCGCAGAGGACGCTGACTTCGCCTTGCCTGTTCTTGAGGGTATCGCCGTCACCGGCCAAACCGTCCGGGGGGAACCGCTCCCGGTGGAGGATCCCGGGCAGCTGTCCGCGGCGTCGCACCTGATCGCCGGCCTGATCCGGCACGATGAGGCGGGCGGGACAGGTCCCGGACTGATGGCAAAAGTCCGCCAGATCAGACAGCTCGGGGGCAAGCTCTTTGTTCTCTTCATCCCTTTATCGCAGGGCGGGGAGATACGTGTTAGACTTGAAGACAACAGACAGCTGCAAGAGAAACTGGCCTTGCTTGACTACCTGCTTGAGCGTGAAGACATCATTCCGCAAGCAGGAGGAGAGCTGGATCTGAGCGGTGAAACCGCCTATTTCCGCCCTGATGCCGGTGGGGGCCATGCCGTCGATTACACGGTGCCTTGAAGCAGTCGCAGGATTACCTGGAGGCGCAGCCATGCTGATTATCATCGGTCTTCTGATCGGTTTGCTCTTAGGTTTATTTGCCAACATTCCTCTGCCTGCCAGCGTGGTGCCCTATCTGGCCGTTTTTACCCTGGTCGGCGCCGAAGCCCTGACCGGCTCATGGAATGCTTTGCAGGAAGGGGACTTTGAGCCGGGGAAGTTTCTGGTTGAGTTTGCGGTCAATCTGGTTATCGCGGCCCTGATCACCGCCCTGGGTCAACAGTTGAAATACGACTTTTCCCTGATTGTCGCCTTCATTTTTGCCTACAGGCTTTTCCGGAATATCAATTTCATCTCCCGAAAACTGTATAAGGATATCAGGGATCGCCGCCAGAACCGGACCCGGAAAGCGGGGGAAGGCGGTCAGGAAAGGCCGGCCGAGTGAGGGGAAGAGTCCCATCAAACAGCGGTTTTGCTTGCACGGTCAAGCGTGTTAATGTAGAATACTACGAGTGTATTCCTCTCTTGTAGCGGGCTGAAAAGAGAGGCTTCTGTGCCCGGCAGGCCCGTTTCAGGCAGGGGTGCAACAAAGGCAACTGCTTCAAAAGGGAAAAGATGAAAGGAGTTGCATCAGGTGGCGGATTACGATTACAGCATGAGGGTTGGTGGCGAATTTTACGCGAACATCCGGGTTATCGGAATTGGCGGTGGCGGCTGCAATGCCGTCAACCGTATGATCGAGGGCGGTGTCCAGGGCATCGAATTCATCGCGGTCAATACCGACCATCAGGTTCTCCAGCATTCCAAGGCAAGCGAAACGATCCGGATCGGCGAGAAGGTGACGCGCGGTCTGGGTGCCGGCGCGCAGCCGGAGCTGGGCCAGAAGGCGGCGGAAGAGAACATCGAGGAAATCTCCAAAGCCCTTGAAGGCACCGATATGCTCTTCATCACGGCCGGCATGGGCGGAGGGACCGGTACCGGGGGGGCGCCGGTAATCGCCCAGGTGGCGGAAAAACTTGGGATTCTGACGGTTGCGGTCGTCACGACGCCCTTCCGCTTTGAGGGATCCCGCCGCCGGCAGAACGCGGAAAAAGGTATCCGTGAACTCCAGCAGCATGTCGATTCCCTGATCGTGGTCCCCAATGACAAACTTCTTGAAATCGCCAGCGATGACACCACCCTCGATGAGGCCTTCAATCTGGCCGACCGGGTGCTCCAGTACGGTGTTTCCAGCATCTCCGACCTGGTGGCGGTTCCCGGCCTGATCAACCTGGACCTGGCGGACGTCAGGCGGGTTATGACCAATGCCGGTATCTGCCACATGGGAATCGGGCGGGGCAACGGGGAGAGCCGGGCGGCTACTGCCGTAAAACAGGCCATGACCAGCCCGCTCCTCGACACGACCATAGACGGGGCGCAGAGCATCATTATCAATTTCACCGGCGGACATGACATGAAAATGAAGGAAGTCAACGAGGCTGCCTCCCAGGTCCGTGAAGCCGTTTCGCCTGATGCCGAGATTATCTTTGGTGCGGTCATCGATGAGAACATGCAGGATGACCTGGTCATCACCATTATTGCAAGCCGTTTCGGAGGCGACAGCGTGCCGGGCCGGGGAGCCCGTGCCGGGCACGGCCAGATGCCCCAGCCCGCATTCGGCATGCCGCAGCGCCAGGCAGCTGCGCCGGATTCACGCTCCGCCATTGACGACCTGCCTGACTTCCTGCGGCCGCCGCGGACAGGGCCGATGAGAGATCCCGGAGCGGAACAGGGATTGCAGGGAACCGGTTTCAGCCGGACCAGCCAGCGGCACGACGAGCTGGCCATGGCTGACATGATCGGCCGCGCGACTGAAAATGCGGCCAAACATAACCGCAATATTCCCCGTGTCCTCGATGAGGCCCCCCTTGAAGGGACGGGTCCGGCGCCTGGGAAAGCACGTGCTGGCAGGCAGGAGGGCAGGGTTTTACCCTGGTTCCTGCGTGACGATGAGATCGACCGCTGACCTTCTGTCGCGGAAAGACCTGGCCCCACAAGCGGTGAGGCCAGGACCACATACAGAATGACGGGGGTGCGGCCGGATCCATGATCCGGTCGTCCTGTCTGCCCATCAGGGAGAGGAGGCGGGATCGGTGAGATGCCCCAACTGTGAAGGCAACGATGACCGGGTCGTTGATTCGAGGCCGTCCGACGACGGGACCACCATCCGCCGCAGACGTGAATGCCTCCTTTGCGGGACGCGGTTTACGACTTATGAAAGGATCGAGAATATCCCCTTGATGGTCATCAAAAAGGATGGAAGCCGCCAGCCCTTCGACCGGCAGAAACTCCTGATCGGCATCATGAAAAGCTGTGAAAAAAGGCCGGTGACCACCCAGCAGATTGAGGAACTGATCGACCAGGTGGAGCGGGCAGCCGACAACGCGCTCAAGCGGGAGATTACCACGTCTGAGATCGGGGAGCTGGTCTTGAAACAGTTGAGGAAAATAGACGAGGTGGCCTACATTCGCTTCGCATCCGTCTACCGCGCTTTCGGGGACATACGATCATTTTTCGGGGAAATCTCCTCACTGCTTCAAAATGACGCGGAGGAGGAAGAGCATAACCCGGCAGGGGAGGATCTTCTCGACGAGGTCTGGGAAGAACCGCAGCTTTAAAAGATTGAGGAGCTCAGGATGGAAGAATCTAGACGGGTACTGATCGTCGATGACGACAAGCATATCAGCGAACTGCTCAAGCTCTATTTCGAAAAGGATGGTTTTGAGGTTGTTTCCTGCTATACAGGAGACGCCGTCATGCCCATGGTCCGCGCCGTCAAGCCGGATGTTATCATTCTGGATCTGATGCTGCCCGGCATGAGCGGCTTTGACATCATGCGGCAGCTCCGCCGCGAATCGGATGTCCCGGTCCTGATGCTGACCGCGCGAAGCGACACCCTGGACAAGATCATCGGCCTGGAACTGGGCGCCGACGATTACATCCTGAAGCCCTTTGACCCCAAAGAGCTCCTGGCGCGCGTCAAGGCCGTCCTGAGACGTTTTAATGCCCCGGACCCCGCGGCAGTCACGGAGACCAACAAAAAGGAAGTGGTCACCTATCCCGGCCTGGTGGTCGACCGTATCCGCTACGCGGTCCGGGTCGGCGACAGGGAGATTGACATGCCGCCCAAGGAGCTTGAACTTCTTTTCTTTCTGGCCTCGCATCCCAACCGGGTCTATACCCGCGACCAGATTCTGGAACATATCTGGGGCATGGATTACTACGGCGAGCAGCGGACGGTCGATGTTCACATCAAACGGATCAGGGAAAAGCTGGATGTCATTGAGCATCCGCTCTGGCAAATCAAAACCGTCTGGAGCGTGGGCTACAAATTTGAATTGAAGGATCAGGCTGAAGCGTGAAACGGCTGTCCATCTACACCCGGACCTTGCTGACGATTTCGGCTGCCATTCTGGTCATTTTTCTGGCACTGGCCCTGATTTACGGCACCATTTACAGCTATTCCTCCTGGCAGCAGCGGCAGGAAGAGCTGAAGCGCAACGCCATCGAACTGGCCGACCTCACGGAAAGCCGAATGGACGCCGCCCATACCACCTTCACCAGCCCGGACATCAAGGGGCATATTTCCTTTGCCGCCCGGTCGACCGGATCCTTTGTCTGGATCGTCAATGCCAGGGGGGAGATTATCCACCACACAGGCATCCCTTTGGAAACCATGCTTTTGCTGGAGCGTTCGGGAAGTGAGGGAAGAGGTGACCCCATCCTGCCCCAGGAGGCGCGCAACGAGGGCCATGCAGTCTTTTGCCAGGCAGGTGACAAGACCGGCTTTGCCTCCCTGCTCGAGGAATCGGCGGCATGGCTTGTGGCCAGCGCGCCCATCGGCGTCCATGGCGACCTCTACACCGGGGAAGTGATCCTGCTCAAGCGCCATCATGCGGAGAATTTCAGCGCTTTTCTCCTGGAGCACAACGTGCCGATTTCCTTTGCTGCCGCATTCATCCTCTCCCTGGTGATCATTATCTGGCTGTCACGCAATATCACGAGGCCCATTTCCGCCCTCGCCAAGACAGCCAACGCGGTCTATGCCGGTGATCTTTCCGCCCGGGTCAGCATGGAAGGGGACCCAGGCGGGGACCTGGCCATACCGGCCGGACGCCAGGACGACCTGACCCGGCTGGTCCATACCTTCAATATGCTGATCGCTCAGTTTGAGGAAAGGGAGGAGCAGCACTCGGAATTTCTGAGCAATGTCTCCCATGACCTGCGCACACCGGTCACCTCCATCGGCGGTTTCATCGAGGGGATGCGGGACGGGACCATTGCGGAGGAGAAGTACGCCTATTACCTGGACATCATCAAGCTGGAGACCAACCGCCTCGAAGGCCTGATCAACACCCTCTTCGATCAGACCGGCCTGGAAGGCCAGACCACCTTGAAAAAAGAAGTCTTCGACCTTTATTCCCTGATCCGTCAGGTCAAGCAGTCTTTCGAGCCCATGCTGGCAGAAAAGAAGATTGAACTGGAGACGGTCTTCGACCATCGTTACGAGGAGCCTGTCCGGGCCGTGGGCGACACGGGGCAGCTGACCCGGGTCCTGAACAACGTGATTGCCAATGCGGTCCGCTTTACACCCGAAAAGGGCATCATCATCGTCAGCACGGCAGTCAGTGAGCGTTCCATCCGGGTCTCCGTTGAGGATAACGGCCCGGGAATCGCCCAGGAAGATCTGCCCCGCATCTTCGACCGCTTCTACAAGGCGGACAAGTCCCGCCATGGCGAAGGGTCCGGCCTGGGGCTCTACATCGCCCGGGCACTCATTCAACGCCACAGCCAGCACATTGAGGCCGGTCAATCGGCTGAGCTCGGTGGCGCCCGGATTACCTTCACCGTAGCCAGGCCTTAAGCGGGGAGCCTGCCTGCCGGCTGTTCATAGAATGGTTATATGTGCCCGGTAAACTGCTTTCAGTCTAAGGCGAAGGGGGTTTCATTGTGAAAAAGGACCGAACCGGCCTCATCATACTCATTGCCGCCTTCCTGCTTGCGGCCCTGCTCATCCCTCTGTCCTGCCCCGGATCCAGGCCCCCTGTCACGGAACCTGCCACTGAGACGACCTCTCCGCCGACGACAAGCCGGAAAACCACGTCGACCACCACGACCACAATCAGCAGCCCGCCGACCGAGCCGGTCTCTGTCCCGGAAGAGGAAGAGCCTGAACCTGAGGACCGGGAACCTTCTTTGTCAGATTTGTTTGCCGCCGTCTCACCCTCCGTGGTATCCGTCCATGTCTCCATCCCTGCCTCATCGCTTTACGCAAAGAGGGAAGAGTTCTTTTCCGGCCTGATCGTGGACGAGTCCGGAATCATTGTCACAACCTTCAGCCTGCTCGAGCGCGCCCTTGACTTCCGCGGCAATCTGCTGGCCGACGCCTCCATCCGCCTCTACGTGCGCGGATTTGATCAGGCCTTTGAGGCGGTGCTGATCGGCTACCAGTCAACGGTCGACCTGGCTCTTCTGAGAGTTAAAGACCGGGGTGACGTGACCTTCCCGGCACAGACCCTGGACAAGGAAGCCCGGCTGGCCGTCGGAACCCCGGTCTACAGCATCGGTTACCCGCCGGTGCTGATCGGGGAGGGGGGCCTCTCCTCAGGCTGCGTCACCTCGCTCTACCGGACTTCCTTTGAGGAGGACGGGTCCCCGGTCGGCCTGATCGAAACCAGCATCCCGACGCTGCCCGTTTACGCGGGCAGCCCCCTGATTAATGATGAGGGCCGGGTTGTCGCCATTGCCAGCGGCTACCTCAAGCGTATCTACACCCAACATCTGGGATATGCCGTGCCTTCGCCCATTGTGCTGGATGTCATCAGCCGGATTCTGGACCAGCCCGATCCCCTGCCTGAGGTCAAAGCCTCCCTGGGTATTACAGTCCTGGGTGATGAAGACAATGAGGCCCTGCGCAAGATGTTCAATTATCCCGCGGGCCTTTATATCAATCTGGTCAAACCCGAAAGCGCCGCCTACACGGCGGGGCTGAATGCGGGTGACATCCTGCTTCGGATTAACGGACAGGCCATGGAAGCAGTCAGTGACCTGATGGCTTTCCTGGGCGGGCAGGCAGTCGGGACCCTGGTCGAGATGGAGGTCTACCGGCCGGGTGACGACCGGGTCCTGGTCAAAACCTGTTACCTGCTCGAGGAGTCACCGTGACCGGTCAAAGGCGGGATCGGGCCCGCCAGGTCACCGAGGTCCTGGCCCGCCGTTATCCGGAAGCTGCGGTGACCCTGACGCACCGGACGCCCTGGGAGCTTCTGACCGGCGCCATCCTGGCCTCCCAGTGCACGGATGAACGTGTCAACCGGGTTACGCCGCAGCTCTTTGAACGTTTTCCCGATCCGGAAACCATGGCCGGGGCGGATCAGGAGGAACTTGAAAGCCTGATCCGGAGCTGCGGCCTTTTCCGCGCCAAGGCAAAGGCGCTGCGGGGAACAGCCCGGATGGTGGCGGAGAAACACCGGGGCCAGGTGCCTTCAACAAGAGAAGAACTGATGGCTCTTCCCGGCGTGGGACGCAAAATCGCCAATTTGATCGTGGGAGACGCCTTCGGCGGCCAGGCCATCGTGGTTGACACCCACTGCGCGCGCATCAGCCGTTTGCTCGGTTTCACCGACAGTGACCAGCCTGCCCGGATCGAGCGGGATCTGGCACAGGTCATCCCGGAGGAGGCCTGGACCCTTTGGGGCCACCTGATGGTGGCTCACGGCCGGGACCTGTGCCGGGCCCGCTGCCGCCTTTGTTTCCAATGCCCGGTCCGGCTTCTTTGCCGCTACGGCAAGTCCGCCGAAATTCCGGCAAAGGGGGAGGGCGCTTGTGTCTGACAAGGCGGGCGCCTGGCTTGAGAACAAAATCACCATCCTGCCGGGCATCTCGGACAAGCGGGCGAAAATGTTTGCCCGGCTGGGCGTTGAAAGGATTCATGATCTGCTCTGGCTCCAGCCGCGATCCTATGAAGACTGGCAGGAGCGGGTTCCAATCAACAGCTTACGGGACGGCACCGTGTCCTCTTTCATGGCGGTTCTGGAAAATATCCCAGCCCTGTCACGGCACGGCAAGCTGACCACCCTCAGGGCCCGCCTCTCCGACCCAAGCGGTTCGATCCAGGCTGTCTGGTTTAATCACCCCTGGGTTGCCGACCGGCTCCGGCGCGGTGTCAGCTACCTCTTTCGCGGCAGGATTGAGGGGGAGGGGAGGAGGCGCCAGGTCGTCAATCCCGACATCCGACTCCAGGATCAAGACGGTCTGCCGGATTATTTGCCTGTCTATCCGCTGACTGCCGGCCTTTATCAGTCGACCGTCCGGCAGGCGGTCAAGGCAGCGCTTGACCAGGCAGGCTTCTTCAAGGAGGAAACCCTGCCCCCGGCCATCCGCTCGTCAGCCAGACTGGCAACTGCTGATTTCGCCATGCGCCGCATTCATTTTCCTGCATGCCTGCGCGATATCGAGCTGGCGCGCAGGCGGCTTGCCTTTGAAGAACTCTTTCTGGTCATGGCGGGGCTCCGCTCGCTCAAGTCGGGGAGGCACAGGCAAAAAGGGCCCGCCATGACAGTCGGCCGCGACACTGAAGACTGGCTGGCAGAGCAGATCGACCGCCTGCCTTTCGAGCTCACGTCATCCCAGGCCGGGGCCCTGCAGGACATCCTGGAAGATTTCCGAAAGCAGGTGCCAGCCAACCGCCTGGTCCAGGGCGATGTCGGCTCGGGCAAGACGGTTGTCGCTGCCATGGCCATGGCAGCTGCCTGCCGGGAAGGCTGGCAGTCGGTCATGATGGCACCGACCACCATTCTGGCCGGTCAGCACGCGGAAACAATTTCCGAACTGCTGGCAGGGAGCGGACTTGAAATTGCACTTTTGACCGGGGCGACGCCCGCAGCCCAAAGAAGGTCTTTGCTTGCCGGGCTGGAAGAGGGGGCCATCGACATCCTGATCGGCACCCACGCCGTCCTGGAGGGGGACCTGGTATTCTCAAGGCTGGCTTGCTGTGTGACTGACGAGCAGCACCGGTTCGGGGTGGCCCAGCGTATTTCCCTGTCTTCCCGGGGCGATCGGATCCCTCATGTTCTGGTCATGTCAGCGACTCCCATACCCCGGACCCTGGCTATGATACTCTACGGTGACCTGGATATTTCAGAAATAAAGGAAATGCCTGCGGGAAGGCTCCCGGTCAAGACTTACACGGCAACCGAAAAGGACCGGACCCGCATCGACCAGCTGATGCGAAGCCAGATAGAAAAAGGTTTCAAAGTTTATGTCGTCTGTCCCATGATTGAAGATTCAGAGACCGTGGCAGCCCACTCAGCTGACGCAGTCCATGAAAGGCTGTCGAAGCACATTTTCCCCGACAAACGGGTCGCCCTGATGCACGGGCGGTTGAGGGCCGGGGAGAAGCTGGCGGTCATGGACGCTTTTGGCCGGGGTGAGCTCGATATCCTGGTTTCGACTACAGTCATTGAGGTGGGGATCGACCAGCCGGACGCAAACCTGCTGGTGGTCGAAAACGCTGAGCGCTTCGGCCTGTCCCAGCTCCATCAGCTCCGGGGCCGGGTCGGGCGGTCCTCCCGCCAGTCCTATTGCGTTCTGGTCAGCGACAGCCAGGATCCGCTGATCCGCAAACGCCTCCAGACCCTCTGCCGCCATCACAGTGGTTTCGCCATCGCAGATCAAGACCTGCTTTTGCGGGGTCCCGGTGATCTGTTCGGGGTCGCCCAGCACGGACTGCCCGATTTCAAGGTTGCCAATCTCTATGAAGACAGTGAACTCCTGCGCGAAGCAGCCGCTGCCTGCGACCAGCTCTTCCGGCAGGACCCCTTCCTTGAGAAAAAGGAGAATGCCATGATCATGGAAGCCTTCCGGTTCCGCTATGGGAAAAGGCTGGAACACCCGGGATTGTGAGGGCGGCGGCATGCCAAGGATCATCAGCGGAAAAGCCAAGGGTGTGAAGCTGGTCATGCCTGCGGGCCTGACCTGCCGGCCGACTCCCGGCCGGACCAAGGAGGCCCTGTTTTCCATCCTGGGCAGCCGGGTGGAGGGGGCCCGTGTCCTGGACATCTTCGCCGGATCAGGACAAATTGCCCTTGAAGCCCTGTCACGCGGGGCGAGCCGGGCCGTTATGATTGAAAATAATCGCAAGGCCCTGGCTGCCATTTACGAAAACATCAGGCGGACCAAACTGGGCGAGGGGGCGGTCGTTCTCCCGGGTGATTACCGCAGCCGCCTTGAAAGGCTGGTCCGGCAGAAAAATCTTTTCGATCTCATCTACCTGGATCCGCCCTGGCCTCAGGCAGCAGACCTTCTGAGGCTGCGGGCGGAAAAGCTCGCGGCCCTGCTTGAAGAAGACGGAATCCTCATTGTTGAAACGGACGGCGAAGAGCTTGCTGCCAACCTCTTCAGCCCGCCTCTGGCATGGCTTCGCAGTTGTCAGTATGGCAGAGGCGTGCTATCCTTTTACCAGTTTCAGTCCCAATAAGAGGATGATGACAATTTCCGGCAAGAGGATAGGCGCCTGATGAATTCTCTTCAATTGAAAGATCGAAAGAGTATGGTTTTTCCGGGAACCTTTGATCCCTTTACGGCCGGTCATCTGGATGTGGCGGAACGGGCCCTCAAGCTGTGCGACCGGCTCTATGTGGCGGTTTTTGATAATTCCCGGAAAAAACCGGCCGCTGACCGCTTTCTGCGGGCGTCATGGATCCGCAAGGTCTTCGATGGCTGTCCGCAAGTCCAGGTCATTCCCCTGGACGGCCTCCTGGTTGATTTTTGCCGGCAGAACGAAGTGAAGACCATCGTCCGTGGCGTGAGGAGCGGGGCACAGTTTGAAGAAGAAGCGGCCATGGCCGAAGTCAACCGCAGGATCGGCGGAGGAGTCGATACCCTCTTTCTTCCCTCGCTTCCTGACAAGCGCCATCTCTCATCGTCGCTAGTCCGCGAGTTGCTGCGGCTGGGCGGTGACATTGAGGGCATGGTTCCCGCGGTGATTGAATCGGAAGTAATTGAAAGTTATGGGCAAGAGGCCACAAGCTAGGGCGCGGAGATCTGCGCGCTTGTGACAGCGGGAGGTTGGCGCATGAACGATAACCCAAACAGACGGATGGATGACAGGGCCAGGGAAGAAAACCGACGGCCCGCCCGCCAGCGGGATGACAGGAATGCCGCGACCCTGCTGGATCGGCTGGAAACCGAATTGATGGAGGCCAAAAACCTTCCCTTCTCTGATAAATGCCTGGTCGAGCGGGAAGAAATGCTCTTTTTGGTCCGCATGATCCGCGAAGGATTGCCGGAGGAACTTGACCGGGCCAAATGGGTGCTGCAGCAAAACAGGCAGCTGATTAACCAGGCCAGGCGGGAGGCCGACACCATCATGCGTGACGCCGAGGCACAGATGGCCCGGATGATCGACGAGCATGAGGTGACCCAGCAGGCGATCAACAACGCTTCCGCCCTGATCGACGAGGCGACCCGCCAGGGGGCGGATATCCGGGTGGCCGCCATTCACTACGCCCGGGAGATGATGACCAATTTGGAAAATCACCTGACGGACATCCTGGTCAACATCACCCGCAACAAGAAGAGTCTCGGGGATCCCGATGGAATCTGAACTGAATGTGGTTGTTCTTTTCGGCGGAAGGTCGGGGGAGCACGAAGTCTCGCGCTCGTCTGCGGCCTTCATCATTGACACCCTCCGTCAGAGTGACCGTTACCGCCCGCTGCCCGTCGGCATTACCCGGGCGGGCAGCTGGTACGCCTATTTCGGCCCGACCGGAGCCATGCGGGACGGCAGCTGGTTCGACCGGGGACCTGTTTTCCCGGCAACCCTGGTGCCGGATACAGGCAAGCATTTCCTTTTTTTGAGCCGGGAGGGGCAGACAGTCAGTTATGCCGCTGACTGTGTCTTTCCCGTTTTGCATGGACCCAAGGGGGAGGACGGAACCCTCCAGGGCATGCTGGAACTGGCGGGGATTCCCTTCGTTGGTGCCGGCATGGCCGCCAGCGCCCTGGCCATGGACAAGAGCCTTGCCAATATCATCTTTGAGAAAATGGGTATCGCGCATACACCCTGGCGTTCACTTGACCGCGATACCTGGCGAAAGCTGGACGAGCGGTCGATCGACCGGCTTATTGAGGGACTGCGCTTTCCGCTTTTCACCAAGCCGGCACGGGGCGGCTCTTCTTTGGGAATTTCCCGGGTTCAGTCAAGGGACTTTCTGCAGGAGGCGCTGAGCCACGCCTTTTCCCATGACCGCAAAGTCCTGATAGAGGAGGGAGTCAAGGGCCGCGAACTGGAAGTTGCCGCGCTGGGCGGTTACGGGGATCCCGAACTTTCCCCCATCGGGGAGGTGGTTCCCGACCGGGAGTTTTACGATTATGATTCCAAATATGAGGAGCACTCAACCACCCAGCTCATCATTCCGGCCGATATCAGCCCGCAGACCGCCGGCCAGGTGAAACGGATGGCAGCAGAGGCCTGGCGGGCCATTGACTGTTACGGCATGGCCAGGATCGACTTTTTCCTGGCCGATGACCAGCGCCTTTTGCTGAGCGAAATCAATACGATTCCGGGTTTTGTCAGCATCAGCATGTACCCCCGTCTGTTCCGGGCGGCCGGCTACAGGGATGGCGAATTGCTGGAAAAGTTGATCGGACTCGCGCTCACGCGTGAGGATAAGTGAAAAACGAGGTTATTATGGACAGCACAAGCATTTTCATGGTGATCATGGTGGCAACCGGTATAGTGGCCGCCGGGGTGATTGCCCTCCTGGCAGCGGGAATTTTGAAAAACCGCCGTCTGACCCGCTCCGGATCGGTTCTGGCTGATGAGGCCGTTATGATCCTGACCAGTGCGCAAAGGGGAGGGACACTTCCCGCTGATGCCGTCGCGGAAGTCTTTGCCAACGCTGAAAGGGAGGATTTCCGCTTGTTCGGGGAGGAGATGGGACGGATCAGCCAGGCCAATTTTGAGGGAAGGCTCCTGCCCGACCCCCAACCTGTTATGAAGGCACGCGGTTTGTTGCAGCCAGCCCCGCTTCTGGCGGCCGGCAGGCTTTACGCCCTGATCTCTTTTTCAGTCGGGACACTCTGGCTGGTGCTGGCCCTGCTCATCTCCATGATGGCGGACATGACCGGGCGGGTCATCCCGCCGGCACTGGCCGCCTTTCTTCTTTCGGTGACCGCTTCCCTCATCATCTACGGCTACGCCGTCCGTACGGCACGTCATGTGGATAAGGAACGGGACAGGGTCGTCACTGCCCTGTCAGGCTATCTGCCGGTTTTTACCGATCGAACAGGCGTTGCCCTCCTGGTCAGTGAATTGATTGGCTATGGGGAAAAAATGCGCGGTGAAGTCAAGGCCTTTTCCGAACTGGCCAATGAATTGGCCAAGGGTGAGTTCGCAGAAGGCATCAGCATCAGTGTCCGGGAAATCATGAGCCAGGAAGTGGCGCCTTCGCTCCAGGAAGCCAACCATGCCCTGACCGGGCTTGCACGGTCACTGGCAGAAAAACAGGAAAAGGGGATGACTGAACTGGCCGGAACTTTTTCCTCGGCCGTCGCTGAGGCCCTGTCGGTCCATCTGTCGTCCCTGCCGGATAAACTCCAGACCCTTTACCAGGTGGCTGAAAACAGTGCCAGGATGATGGAGGAATCGGTCACAACCATGGAACGGACACGCTTGGAAAGCCAGGAGGTGGTCCGTGACGTCCAGGAGACCCTGCGACTGATGGCCCTGGCCAAAAATGACATGGCTGACGAAATGGCGGCTATCAGCGACAACTTGGAAATCATGGGGACAAGCACGGAAAAGATGACGGCGCTTTACAGCGGCCAGGAGACGAATCTGGTTTCCCACATCGACCGCCTGTCCGACCTGATACGTCTGCACGCCGACAGGCTGGGCGAGGGCATCGTCGAGAGCGCGAAAACCATCGAGGCCTCGGTCCGCATGTCAGCCTCGCAGAACAAGAGTGCGGCCATTCTTCTGGAACGGCTGGATGAGCAACTGGCGGCGCTGGAAGAACTTGGCCGCCAGATCACCGGCAATACCATCAATTTTACCAAGGAGTCAAGCGGCTTTGTCACCAAAACCCTGGAAGAATTCGATGTCAGCCTGGCGGAAATCGTGGAACGGCTGACCTTCACAACCGCTGAAATCCGTGACGCCATCGATGCGCTGCCTGCAGCAATCCGGGGCGGCCCGGGGCAATAGGGGCCGGGACTGACAGCCATGGACGAAAACCATTCAGAGAAAGACGGCAGGATGCGAAAGCCGGAAGGCGCTTCAGGGGAAGATGCGCGCCTTGCCCGGATCCGCTCGCCCCGGATCAAACGGGAGACCCACGAAAAGGCCGAAAAAAAGGAAGTCATGGCTTTGCTCGAGCGCCAGGCTGATCGAGAAGGCCCGCCCGCCCGCCGGCTCTCACCGCCGGTGGCAGGCGTCCTGCTCAGATCCGCCCGTTCCAGGCACCTGGACCCTGAAGAAGTGCGAAAGCGGAGGAAATCACTCAAATACAAGTCTTTCAGGGAAGCCGTCCAAGGCTGCCGGGAATTGCATCCGCTCCCGGTGGAACTGATTGAGAGTCAGCTGCCGGCCGATTCGTCCCGGCTGCTGGGCCAATTGAAAGAGATCCGGACCCTGGCCGAGCTGAAGACCTTTGCCGACAGCCTCAGCTACCGGGATCTCAGCCTTCTTTTTACCTCACTCTCGATTCTGAAAAGGCGGGAGGAAACCGATCAGGTGCAGAACCTGATCCGGCTGAGGGCCTGTCATTATCTTTATTTATGCGGTTGGCTGACCCTCCAGTACACCTACCCCCGCTCCTCTGTATCAAAGGCCCTGTCGGATCTTTGCATGATCCTGGAGGACGTCCGTTTCGTCCGCGAAAGCGAACGGCGGACACACCGGCGGGTTTCGCCTCTGCCCGGCATCCCTTTGGGGCCCTGGCGGATCATTTGGAGCCGGGTTCCCCTGATTTCAGGGATCGCCCTGCCCAACAGCCGCTATTTTATCTCCGATATCGCGGATGAAATTTACGATACCAAGGCGGATCTCAATGCCTTTTTCCACGAATATGCCATTTACCCCGGGCTCCCCCTGGCGGAAGCCATCACAGCCCGCTACAGGGAAATGGTGTCAGGCGTAGCAGCCAACCCCCTCCTGTCCCAAGATTTCTTCGACCGCTTTCGAAAATCCTCTGATGAATAAAGGCAGGATCCGCTTCCGTGGTTTTTCCCGGACTGATTTCTAGGGCAGGATTTCTTCACCCGCCAGCTGCCAATTATTGAAATCCCCGGCATCCCCCAGAATCCGGTAGATTAAAAGGCGGCCAGGCTTGCCTCCGGATGGGAAAAGGCGGTGATAGACGTAGCGGGGCAGCTGCTGATCAGGGGCCAGCTCGAAGTAGCCGGGTCCACAGGCGCCCTGATCCAGGCCGGCCGCCTGGCAGACCGTGGCCCGGAAATTGTCGGAGGAGACCGGTGCCTCATTGAATTCAAGCGGACTTCCCTCCCTGCCAGCGGGCTTCACAAAGAGTCCTGTCACCATGGCAGCTTCAGGCGGCAGGACATCGCTGCTTCTGGCTCCGTGGTCACCGGTGATGATGATGGTCGAGCCGGCGTATTGCCTCACGGCTTTGAGCTGGTCCAGGTATTCGTAAAGGATGTGGAAACAGCCCTTGGTCTGGAGCAGGTAGGAAGAATTGCCGGCCTGCACCCTTTGAGCCTGTTCGTCCATGGTGAAAGGGGGGTGGGAGCCGTTCAGATGCAGGAATATGAAATTCCCGCTATCCGCCGTGACCTTCAGGCCCTGGTTAAGGAGACCGTCATAGAAGAGCGGGTCGTCCAGTTCGTAGGGGGCGGGGCCAGGCGCGGCATGGGTCAGCTGGGAAAATTCCTGACTGCCTGTCCAGTAGAAAGGTTTGAGAGCCAGGGGAACTGAGCGATAGGCATTCAGCCGGATCAAGCTGGCCAGCAGCTTTCTTGTGTCGATCTCGGGTCTGCCTTTGGCCAGATTGTCCGCCAGCAGTGACAGGTCACGGGCCTCATCGTAGGCCTGGCTGGGTGTCAGATAGAGTTTGCAGGTAAAACCCGCCTCCTTGAGGCCGGGGATAAAGCTTCCCTCCCGCCAGGCTCTTTTTAAGTAATCTCTGTAGCCTTCCTTGAAGTCGTAGGGGACGCCCGTCAGCGATTCGGTGACGGAGGGAAAGGTCTGGCTGTAACGTGAGGTGTTGTTGGTAAAACGTGTGAAACCGTCCAGACGGTCAAAGAAATGAGGGTCGTCGCTTTCGACCAGGTCCAGAAAGCGGTTGTCCAGGCGGTCCAGAATGAAGACAATGATGTTGTTGCCGTCAGCAACTTCATAAATTCCCTGCCTGGACAGGTAGCTGTCAGACCTGTCCTTTCGCAGGCCGGGCTCCCCCGCATAAGAGAAAATGGCCGTGATCAGCTGGGTGCCCACCAGAATCAGGGGGAGGATAAAGGCAAGGCGCCGCCAGGTTTTCCCGCTAAGGAATCTGACCAGAAGTGGCAGCAGGATGAGTAAGGTCCAGAGAGTAAGGTTGGCCGCCATCTTACCCGTAACTTCCTCCCAGGCAACCGCGTCTCCGGTCAGCCTGCCCAGACCCGCATTCAGGAAATTCGCCTGGACATAAAGGGAAAGACCCAAACCAAGAAGCAGGGACAGGGTCAGATCAAAGAGCCGGCCCCGGAGGAGGGCGGATGCCAAAGCGATCAGGACAGTCCCCGCGGAGGCGATCAGGATCAAGGGGCCGACAAGACTGCCAAAGGAAAAGGTCATATCTTCCAGATTGCCCGCGTAAAGCTCGAAGATGCCGAAGACGAAAAAGGTAAAGCAAAGACTGGCTGCGGCCGGGAGGGCGGACAGCAGCCGCTCCCGGAAAGAGCGCCGGTCGGCCCACAGGAAGCTGACCTTGTCGATTTTTTCATTGGCTCCTGTCCGCAGCGTCCGGTCCGCAGGGACAGGCAGCCGGTCTCTTTTTGCGAAAAGCCTGATCCAGAGTCTTCCAAGGCTGACACGGAAATTCAGGAAAAAGAGGCGGATCCGGTTAAAAAAAATGCCGGCGGTCACGCCCAGGGTAATGACAAGGGCCGAGACAATCTGAATCAGGTAGGTGGTGGTGGCCGGGTCAATGTAAGCCTGGACCGTTTGGCTGCGGGCCAGGAAGAGACCAGTGAGCAGCAGGATGATGGCGGGGATTTTGCGTCTCATGCCTGACCCTCCTCTCCATCCCTGGCCGCGGACTCGAGGTCCTCCATGATCTGGAGCAGGAGATCGCCCCTGGTCTTGAGTGCCGGATCCCTGTCGGAGAGGGGCTGCTTGAGGATCTCTTCCAGCCGGGGATCGCCCAGCCGTCCCTCTTGACGCAGCCGGTCCAATCGCATGATCTGGTTTTCCAGGGCGCCTGTGTCCCGGCCTTGCTCCTGCCCAATATCAGGCTGCTGATGAGCCGGCGGTGATTTCTCTTCTTCCTGTTTCATTTCCAGTTTCCGGATCATGTAGCTGCCGCCGCCCCGCGCGCCGTCTCCCAGGTCAAAGATGTTACGGGATACGATCTCGCTGATCCGCTGAGCGTAACGATCTTTTTCACGGAAAAGCCTTTCAATCATTTGTGGCAGCCGGTCAAGCTGGTCGGGATCGACAGAAAGGCCGATCTGATCGCGAAGTGAAATATCCAGTGGCACAATGGGGATCCGGTCGTATTCGGGGTTGAGGATTTTCATGGGGGTGTTGATGAAAAGCGAAGGTTTTTTGGTCGCGTAGGAAAATTCCTGGGCGATGGAGGACCAGTCGGTGATCACCAGATCAGCTGTATAAACTGTTTCACTGGAGGAGAAATCGGTCTGGATTTCAAGCCTGTCGTCCGGCAGGCCTGCGTAGCGGTCCTGGATGGCCCGGATCTTGGCCGGAAAGCGTTTGACAAATTCCGGATGGGGACGTACAACGATCCGGTAGCCTGTTGCCAGCAGGGGTTTGAGAGTTTCCTCCAGGCAGGATTCCAGGATGTTGTCTTTTTGCCAGGAGGGGGCGATCAGGATAATCCTGGGCTGGTTTCGGATCTCGCCCAGCGCTTCAACTTCCCGCAGCATGGAGTCGAGCAGGGGGAAGCCCGTCTTGACAAGATTCTTGGGGGGCAGGCCGTAGAGTTTTTCCGTTTCGCGGACCTCCCTGATGTTGCTTGGCCCATAGCAGAAAATGGTGTCAAAATGGTCCAGGGCCCCTTTCCGGTACATGAGATGGTAACTGGCCATGCCATGGTCGATGAAGATGTATTCGACGTCTTTGCGGACCAGGGAACGCTTGATGTGATAGGTTTCCAGATCTGGTGTTGTCATGACCACCATATCGGCATCCATCTTCATCATGAACTGGATCAGGGCGATGGGGCCGATGTAATAGCTTTGGATGCGGGGATGGGTGTTTTGAAAAATCCGGTCATGGAAGTCACTGGTCACATAATGGATGGTCAGGTCGGAATGATCCAGGACGAAATCCATAAAACCCTGGAAATATTTGTAAAAGCCGCTGCCTTCCGAGTAGAAGACAAGCTGCTTGCCCGGGCAGGCGGCAAAGCGTTTTTTATCCATTTTCTGGCGCCGCCTTTTTCCCCTTGCCAGGGCGCGGGCGGCGGCCCGCTCCTGCCGGCTGAGCCTGACTTTGGAAGCGCGCTGCAGACGATCCAGATAGGGCCGGGGATCATGGATCCGGTTGCAGGCGGCCAGAACAGGGATGGAGAGCAGGTTGCCTGTGATCCAGTAAAGGCCGATGCCGGCCGGCAGAATGGCAGCGAAGAAGACCGAAAAGGCGACAAGAAAGGCGGCGGTCAGCCACTTGCGGACCGGGCCCTGTGTCAGTTGGAGGATGTAGTGCTTGTTCTGGTAAGCCGCCAGCGCCAAGGCGCTGAGCCCCGACAGGGCGGGATAGATGAGGGTGATTGAACCAAAAGCCGGCAAGTGGGTCAGCTGGGTTCCAAGGAACCAGGTGTCCAGGTCCAGGATGGATCCGACACCTTCCATTCCGGCAAAAAGCCGGGGGCTGGCCTGGACTGTTTCCATGACTTTGAGCTGTCCGCCTGTCCCCAGGCGGGCGGCGGTGGTGCCCAGCAGGTCAGCAGTCCTGTCAAGGAGAGAGCTGATGGCAGCGGCATCCAGATGAAGCAGATGCTGGAGGGGGTGGTAGATGACGTTGATCAGGCCCAGGATCAAGGGGATCTGGGCCAGGAGCGGCAGCAGGCTTTTCAGGGTGCTGTAGCCCTCAGCCTTGAAAAGTGCCCGCTGCTCTTCGATCATCAGGGTGCTCTTGCCCCTGTTCCGTTGCTTGACGTCGTCCAGAGCCGGCTGGATTTTTGCCATGATCAGGGCATTTTTTTGGGAACTCAAAGACAGGGGAAACATGAGGAGCTTGGTCAGCAGGGTGAAGAGGATGATGGCGGCACCGTAATTTCGGACCAGGAGCAGGCAGAGGTACATGAGATAGCCAAGCGGCAGACCGAGCAATGTGTTGATAATTTTCATTCAATCCGCCTTGTCCAAAAAGATAAAAGGGCCAATCAGCCTGTCAGTCATCTTAGCACAAGGACAGCCGGCAGGGATTCCGAGCAGCGGGGTCCGGCAGGGCCTGTCCGAAAAAGGGGAAATGGTGTAGAATAATTGAACGAATTGATGGCGGAATCTTGTCTATTCCTGGCGATGGTGTTCAAGAATGACCGTATCTGAGAAGTATTGTAACAGGGGGTCCTGCTGTGAGAAAATTGATTTCTTTAATCCTTGCGATCAGTTTCCTGGTTCTGGCTGCCGGCTGTGCCAAAGAAAAAAAGGAGAAAGTCCTTGTCTACCTGAGCGCCGAGGAGTACCGCGTCGAATACTTCCACAAGCGGCTGAAAGAAGAGTTCCCGGACTACGAAGTCGTTTTGGAGTATCTTCCAACGGGAACCCACGCGGCCAAGCTAGAAGCGGAAGGTCTTGACACGGCATGCGATATTTCCTTTGAACTGGATTACGGCTACCTGGGCAGCCTGGAGGGGCTTTTCGCCGACCTGTCCGCCTATGACACCTCCCCTTATCTGGATGAACTGATCCCCGAAAGCAGAAAGTATCTCCCCGAATTGAGGAATGGCGGCTGCATCGCCGTCAACCGGCAGATTCTTGATGAGCGGGGGCTGCCCCTGCCGCAAAATTATCAGGACCTGGTCAGGGAGGAGTACAGGGGGCTGGTCTCCATGCCCAACCCCAAGGCCTCCGGGACCGGCTACATGTTTTTGAAGTCCCTGGTCAATGCCTGGGGGGAGGACCGGGCTTTTGAGTATTTTGAGGCCCTGACCCCCAACATCCTCCAATACACCTCTTCCGGTTCCGGCCCGGTCAATGCCCTGGTTCAGGGTGAGGCGGCCATCGGCCTGGCCATGACGGCGCAGACAGTCACGGAGATCAGCAAAGGCGCCGGGCTGGAGATTTATTTTTTCGAGGAGGGCTCGCCCTATTCCCTCTACGGCATCGCCATGATCAAGGGCAAGGAGGAGCGGCCCGCTGTCAGGGAGGTGTTTGAGTTCTTTCTCCATAAGCTGATCATCGAAGACAAGGAACTGTTTTTCCCCGAGAAGATTTTCAAGGACCGCGATTTTGTGATCGACAACTATCCGGACCCCATTCCCTACGCTGATATGTCAAATGATTCCCCGCAGGAGAAGGCCCGCTTGCTGGAAAAATGGGACCACTGATGCCGAAACACAAGCTGGTACTGGAAAAGATAAGCAAAAAATTCGGGCCCAACAAGGTCCTGCGGGATATCTCCTTTGCGGTGGAGGAAGGGGAATTCCTGGCCATCCTGGGCCCGTCGGGCTGCGGCAAGACCACCTTGCTGCGCATCCTGCTGGGACTGGAAGAGGCCGAAAGCGGCCGGATCATCAAGGACGGAAAAGAGATCACCCGCCTGGCGCCGGCCCAGCGAAAGATGGGCATGGTCTTTCAGAATTACGCCCTTTTCGGCAATATGACCGCGCTGGGCAATGTGGAATATGCCCTGAAAAAACAGAGCGGGGATAGGATCCTGGCCCGGGAAACGGCCCTCCGCCTGATCGGCCGCGTCGGTCTGACGGATCACATGGACAAGAAGCCGCACGCCCTGTCCGGCGGCCAGCAGCAGCGGGTGGCATTGGCCCGGACCCTGGCCATGAATCCGGACATCATCCTGATGGACGAACCCATGAGCGCCCTGGATGTGGAAACCCGGCTGGCGCTCCGTTCGGAGATCCTGGGCATCCAAAGGGAGTTTGGTTCCACCATTCTTTACGTGACGAATGGCCAGGAGGAGGCTTTCGCCATGAGCGACCGTATCATGGTCATGCATGAGGGGCGGATCCAGCAGCTGGATACACCGCAAAACCTGATGGATCACCCGGCCAATGACTACATCCGCAGTTTCGTCATCCATAACATCCGGCTCAAGATTGAATCGCTGATCCGTTACGCGAGGGAGGAGACATGAAGGGCAGCAAGGGCCTGACCGGCGTAAAATACCTGCTCCTGGCTTTTTTTGCCTTCTCCGTTTTTCTGCCCCTGATCCGCATGCTGGCCCATATGGCAGGCATTGACATCAGGGCCCTCCTGGCATCCGGACAGTTTTTGAACGCCCTCAAAAATTCGCTGGTGGTGACCACTGTATCGACCCTTATTTCGGTCGCGCTTGCCGCCGCTCTGGCCTGGTTGGTGGAACGGAGCGGAATCCGCTTCAAAGGTTTTTTTACCCTGCTTTTTACCCTGCCCATGCTGATTCCCTCGATTTCGCACGGCATGGGCCTGGTCGTCCTCTTCGGGGCCAATGGGATTCTGACCAATTGGCTGGGACTGAAGGGCAGCGTTTACGGTTTCTGGGGAATCGTAACAGGCTCCGTCATCTACTCCTTCCCGGTCGCCTTCCTCATGCTGTCGGACATTCTCCGCTATGAGGACAGCACGCCCTATGAGGCTGCGGAGGTGCTGGGCATTCCCAGGGGATGGCAGTTCACCTCCATCACGGTTCCCTATCTGCGAAGGCCTCTGACCTCAACGGTCTTTGCCATCTTTACCCTGATCATCATTGATTACGGGGTCCCGCTCATGATCGGGGGCCAGTACAGGACCCTGCCGGTCATGATGTACCAGGATGTGATCGGTCTGCTCGATTTCGGCAAAGGCAGCGCGATCGGCCTGGTGCTTCTGACACCGGCGGTGATTGCTTTCCTGCTGGATGTCCTCAACCGGGACCGGGGCATCCAGTCCTTTGTCAGCAAACCTTTTCGTATCACGCGAAACCGGGTCCGGGACGGATTGGCCTATCTTTTATCTGCCTTGGTCAGCCTGGGGGTTGCGCTCCCCATCGGGGCCTTCCTGCTCTTGACCCTGGTCCGGAAATATCCTGCCGACATGCGCCTATCCCTGGACAATGTCCGCCGGACTTTCCAGATGAGCGCCGGCGCCAACCTGGGTCACTCGCTCCTGATCGCCCTTTTTACCAGCCTGACTGGCCTGGTGCTGACCTTTGCTGCCGCCTACCTGACCGCCCGCAGCCGGGGCCGCCTGTCCAAGCTGCTCCACCTGGCCTCCCTGACCTCCCTGGCCATCCCGGGCATCGTGCTGGGCCTGTCCTACGTTCTCTTCTTCAAGGGCAGCCTGATCTACGGCACCCTGGCCATCCTCATCCTGGTCAACCTGGTCCACTTTTTTGCCTCCCCCTACCTGATGATCTACAACACACTTTCCAAGATCAACCAGCACCTGGAGGCCGCCGGCCAGACCCTGGGCGTCAGCAGGTTCAGCGTGATCCGGGATGTGATCATCCCGCAGACTGCCGGCACCCTGGGGGAGATGTTCACCTACTTTTTTGTCAATTCCATGATGACCATCTCGGCGGTGGCCTTCCTGGCGACAGCCGGCACCCGGCCCCTGTCTCTCATGATCACCAGCTTTGAAGCCCAGATGATGCTGGAATGCGCGGCTTTCATCGCCCTGCTTATCCTGACGGTCAACCTGGTTGTCCGGGGTCTTTTCGCCTGGAATAAAAAGAGAATAGGAAGGGGAATGGCATGAAGCTGACCCGTCTGCAGTTTGATTTGCTCGCCCGCCTGATCCAGGGCAGGGGGAGCGTCACCCAAAGAGAACTGGCCGGGGCGACAGGCTGGTCGCTGGGCAGCGTCAACCGGGCCCTGGGCGAGCTCTCTGCTCATGGATGGATCCGGCAGGGCGCCGTCACGGAGGCGGGGAGGGAGGCCCTGGAGCCGCACCGGGCAAAAAGAGCCATCTTCCTGGCCGCCGGCTTCGGCGCCCGCATGGTACCCATCACCCTCAACACCCCCAAGCCACTGATACGGGTCAAGGGGGTGCGGATCATTGACACCCTGCTGGATGCGGTGACCGGTGCGGGCATCGAAGAAATTTATATCGTCCGCGGCTATCTGGCCGAACAATTCGACCAGCTCCTATACAAGTACCCCCAGATCGAATTTCTTGAAAATCCGGCCTACAACGAAACCAACAATATTTCCTCACTCATGTGTGCCCGCTGCCATCTGCAATCGGCCTATGTGCTCGAAGCCGATCTCTTTTTGCAAAATCCCGGCCTCATTACCCCCTACCAGTACCGGTCAAACTACCTGGGCGTTCCGGTGGAACGGACCGACGACTGGTGCTTCACAAGCCGTGACCGCCGGATCACCGACCTCACCCTGGGCGGCCGGAACTGCCACCACATGTTCGGCATCTCCTACTGGACTGACGCTGACGGCGCCCGCCTGGCCGGGCGGATCCAGGACGTCTACGGCATGCCCGGCGGCAGGGAACGCTTCTGGGATGCCGTCGCCCTCAACTATTTCCCGGAGGAGTTCGAGATCGACATCCGGGAATGCGGCTTTGACGACCTGGTTGAGCTTGACACCTTCCGGGAGCTCAAGGAGCTGGATCCCTCCTATGGGGCCCCCGGGCAGGCGGGAAATGAAGGCTTGGATCAGGCCAGGAGCAGCTTGTCGTCAAAATCCCCATAAGCACTGATGCTTTCAAACATGGCCAGCAGCTTTTCCACGGTCAGCTGCTTCTTGGCCTCACCTTTCACATCGATGACCACCCGGCCCTCCTGGAACATGATCAGGCGGTTCCCGAAGGCGATGGCATCCTTCATGTTGTGGGTCACCATCAGGGTGGTGACGGCATGGCGGGCCACCATCTTTTCTGTAAGCTCCAGGACGGTTTTTGCCGTTTTGGGATCCAGGGCTGCCGTATGCTCATCCAGGAGCAGGAGTCGTGGCTTCTTGAGGGTGGCCATGAGCAGGGTCAGGGCCTGCCTTTGTCCGCCTGACAGCAGGCCTGCTTTGACGGAAAGTCTGTTTTCCAGGCCCAGTTCAAGCTCTTTCAATTTCTCCCGGTAAAAGGCACGCTCCGCTTTGGGAAGCCCCCAGCGGAGTCCCCGAGGCTGTCCCCGGCGTTTGGCCAGGGCCAGATTTTCCTCGATGCTCATACCGGCTGCCGTCCCCATCATGGGATCCTGGAAGACCCGGCCGATATAAGGGGCCCGCTTGTGTTCGGGCAGCCGGGTCACGTCCGTTCCGCCGATGAATATCCGCCCGCAGTCGACAGGCAGGACACCCGCGACGGCGTTGAGCATGGTGGATTTGCCGGAGCCGTTGCCGCCGATGACGGTGACGAAATCGCCCTCATCAATCGAAAGGCTGAGCCCGATCAGGGCCTTGCTCTCATTGACTGTATTCCGGTTGAAGGTTTTACTGACACGACAGATCTCAAGCATGGTCTCCGCCTCCCTTCCGCCAGGCCGACAGCTGCGCAAGCCTGCTTTTCCAGTGCGGCAGGGCCAGGAAAACCGCGACAACCACCGCCGTGAGCAGCTTCAGGTAATTGGGATCCAGCCGGAGCCATAGTACAGACTGAATGACAGCAAAGTAGATGACTGCTCCCATGGATGAGCTGAGCAGGCGAAGAGCGAAATTCCGAAAGACCCTGGATAGAAGCACCTCGCCGATGATAACGGCTGCCAGACCGATGATGATGGCCCCCCGGCCCATGTTGATGTCAGCAAATCCCTGATACTGGGTCAGGAGGGCGCCTGACAGGGCCACCAGGCTGTTGGACAGCATGAGGCCTGCAATTTTGGCAAATCCGGTCGAAATGCCCTGGGCTTTGGCCATGCTGATGTTGGCGCCCGTGGCCCGGATCCCTGTGCCGAATTCAGTTCCGAAAAACCAGTAGAGCAGGGCAATCAGGGCCAGGAGAAAGAGGGCGGCAACGAAAAGGGGCGATCCATGGAAGGCACGCTCGCCCTTGATCACTTCCTGCAGGTAGCGCAGGGAGACCAGCAGGCGGAAATGATTTACGTTGAGGGCCAGGTTGGGCTTTCCCATGACGGACAGGTTGACGGCCCAAAGGCCGATCTGGGTCAGGATGCCGGCCAGCAGGGGTGAAATCCCGAACAAAACATGAAAGATGCCGGTGACAAGGCCCGCCAGCGCGCCCGCCAGGACAGCCAGGGCCAGCGCCGGCCAGAGGCCCCAGCCTTGGACCAGCAGGACTGCCAGGACAGCTCCTCCCGTGCAGAAGGAGCCGTCCACGGTCAGGTCGGCCATATCCAGGACCTTGTAGGTGATGTAAACGCCGATGGCCAGGATGCCCCAGATCATACCCTGTGCCAGAGCGCCCGGAAGCTGATCCAGGAGATTGGAGAAACTTAAATTCATGGCTTGGTTCAATCGCGGGGGTTAATCCGTGATTGCCTCGTATTCTTCAGGCATGACCAGGCCGAGTTCCTCACAGATCTCCCGGTTGTACAGCTTGGTAAAGCGGGGGGCGTATTCGACCGGCATCTTCCCTATTTCGGCCTGGCCGGTCAAAATCCTGGCGGCCATTTCCCCGGTGGCAAAACCGAGATCATAGTAGTCGATGGACAGGGTGGCCGCGCCGCACGCAGAGCAGATGCCCTTTTCACCGGCGATGACCGGCAGCCTGGCCGGCCGGCAGATGTTGTCGATGATACCCGCATTGGACGCCACGGTATTGTCAGTCGGAAGGTAGAGGGCTTCCACCTGGCTGACGGCCGTCATGGTGACGCTGGACAGGTCGTTTGAATCGGTGAAAGGGAAGAGGGCGACCTTGCAGCCGTCCGCCTCCAGCAGGTCCCGGATGACCTGGACCTGGTAGAGCGAGTTGGGTTCTCCGGAACAGTAAAGCAGGCCAATGGATGAAAGGTCCGGGAAAAGTTCGCGGAACATGGCAGCCTGCTGATCCAGGGGCGCCAGATCCGAGGTGCCCGAGATGTTGCCTCCTACGGTACCCTTGAAGTCCTGGATGCCCAGGGCGACCCCGTACTCCGTGATGGAGGTGCCCAGGATGGGGATATCCGCGGTTGCGGCAGCCGCCGCCTGCAGAGCCGCGGTTGCGTTGGCCATGATTAAATCAACCTTGGAGGCGACAAATCCGTTGGCGATGGAAGCGCAGGTGCCGGGATCGCCTTGAGCGTTTTGAAAGTCAAAGCTCACCCGATCCCCCAGTTCTTCTGTGAGGGCATCTTTAAAACCTTGTGTCGCTGCATCGAGTGCTTTGTGCTGGATCAGCTGTGAAATACCGACCCGGTAAAAGCGGCCGCTCCCTTCTGTGGGGTTTGCAGTGCCGTTTTTTACGGCACAGCCCATTGAGATGATGGCCAAAGTGGTCATCAGCAGGACGGCGAAAATGCGTAACGCTCTTTTCATGATCTGTTCCTCCTTCTTTGAGTATTTTAAGTTCGATCATAGACTTAATTGACAGGCTTGTATAGTGAGTGAATGCAAATTCAACGAAACACACAGCATTACAGATTGCTTAGACCATAAAGTTGCATAAATACAACAAGGGGGAGGCGGACTGCTTCCCCCTTGTCCAGGTCAGAGGCCACCTGCTCTTTTCAGCCTGTTGACAGTTCTGGAAAGAGGGTGGCCTGCCCGGTCCCCGCAGGTTCCGATCAGTTCCAGGGCGCTGAAGATGATGCCGTCAGCTGCCTGTACGAGGCAAGCCGCCTGCTTTTCCTGGTTTCCGGGTAAATCGGTGACGGCCGGGAGGCTGATCAGGCGGGCAGCCTCTTCAAGGAAATGAACTGCCTCCCCAGGATTTACCGGTGTCTTCACATAGACAAAGCCTTCCGCATCCCGGACAATGTCCCTGGCCCGCCGCCCTAAAGACGGGGCCAGCACGGAGATGAGGGCGATCTTGTGCTGCTTTGCAAAGGGCAGAACTTCAGCCCTTTCCTCATGGGGCAGATCCAGGATGACCAGACCATCAAGGCCTGCTTCTTCACAATCGGAAAAGAAGGCCTGATAGCCGTAGCAGAAGAGCGGGTTCAGGTAACTTTGCAAAAGGATGGGTCGATCTGTTTTTCTCCGGATTCTTCCGGCCAGCCGGATCAGGTCCCCGGTTTTTGCGCCCGAGGCGATCGCACGCAGGTGGGCTGCCTGTCCGGCCGGCCCTTCGGCAGCGGGATCGGAAAAGGGGATCCCCACCATGATCATGTCCGCGCCGGCCTCAAGCATGGAGAGGGCGAACGATTCGCTTGACGCCGGGGAGGGGTCACCTCCCATCAGAAAGGCGATCAAGGCCTTGTTCCCAATGAACGTTTTTTCAATTCGATTCATGTATCTTCCTCCTCCTGTATGAGGCCATGGCCTCGACGTCTTTGTCGCCCCGCCCGGACAGATTGGCAATAATCAGGGCTTCCTTATCCATGTCGGGAGCGATTTTCATGACTTGCGCGATGGCGTGGGCGCTTTCCATGGCCGGGATGATTCCTTCAAGGCGTGACAGGTATTCAAAAGCCCTGACGGCTTCTTCATCTGTGACAGCCACGTAATCGGCACGTCCCGTTTCCTTGAGCCAGGCGTGTTCAGGACCGATTCCCGGATAGTCCAGGCCGGCGGAAATGGAATAGACCGGGGCGATCCGGCCCTGATCATCCTGGCAGAAATATGATTTCATGCCGTGAAAGATTCCCGGCCGCCCTGCAGTCAGGCTGGCAGCGTGCTGGCCGGTACCAATGCCCCGCCCGGCGGCTTCGCAGCCCAGCAGCCGGACACCCCTGTCAGGGATAAAGGGGTGAAAGAGGCCCATGGCATTGCTGCCGCCGCCGCAACAGGCGACAAGGACCTGGGGCAGACGGCCTTCCAGTTCGAGTATTTGCTGTCGCGCTTCCCGGCCGATGACACTTTGAAAGTCCCGCACCATGGCCGGGTAGGGGTGGGGGCCGACTACCGATCCCAAAAGATAATAGCTGTCCGCTGTCCGACCCGCCCAGGCGTGAAGGGCCGCATTGACGGCGTCCTTGAGGACACGGGTTCCGGTTTCGACCGCGTGGACCCGGGCGCCGAGAAGCTCCATCCGATAGACATTCAAGCGCTGCCGGTCAAGATCTTCCCTGCCCATGAAAATTTCACAGTCAAGGCCCATCAGGGCTGCTGCAGTCGCCGTTGCCACGCCGTGCTGGCCGGCGCCTGTCTCCGCGATCAGGCGCTTTTTTCCCATTCTGACCGCGATCAGGGCCTGACCCAGCACATTATTGATTTTGTGAGATCCCGTGTGGTTCAGATCTTCGCGTTTGAGGTAAATTTTTGCCCCACCCAGGTCCTCTGTAATCTTTTTGGCCAGATAGAGCCGCGATGGCCGGCCGGCGCAATTTTCGAGCAGGACGGACAACTCGGATTGGAAACCGGTGTCATTCCTGCATTTTTCGTAGGCATCTTCCAAGTCCCTGATTTCGTTCATCAGCAGCTCCGGGATGAACCGACCGCCGAAGGTGCCAAAATAGCCATTTCGTATCACTTTGTTTTCCTCACTTTCCATGCAGTTACAGTGGTCATTCATGTGCGTGGATGCATCACCATCGCTTGTGGAGCCGGAAAAGCAGGAGCCGTATCTTCATCTTCTTTCCTTTTCCAATTCTGTCGGGTCAAAAGAAAACCCGCCCTTGACTGATTGCCAGTCAAGGACGGGTGAATTTCATCCGCGGTGCCACCTTGTTTCACGGGCTGTCCCGTGCGCTTTGCGGGATACCATCATATCCCCGGCAACTTACGTATGCCTCACGTCGTGGAATACTCGGAAAACGGGGTTTTCCTTTGACCACGCCCTCAGCGGTCCATTTGATGTACTGCCTGGTGCGGGCTTCCACCTTGCCCCGCTCTCTGTGACCGCACATACACCTTTACTTCCGCGTCAACGGTTTATTCAGCTTATTCAGTTGTTGTGACCCAATATAGGCCCTTTGCCGTCCTCTGTCAATCGGGCCAGCGAGAGCTTGTCAAACAAAAACCGCCTGACGGCGGCTTTTGTCCGGCGGAGATGAAGTTTTCGTTCCGGCGGAACTTGGATTTTGCCCAACTTCCAAATCTTAATCTTTCACTTACATCCGTCCTCAAGTATCGCCGGCAGCGACTTTAAGTGGAGGTTGCAGCTATTTTGAAACGATGGTCAACTTCAGGTCCAAACCATCCAGGAGTTTCATCAAAGTATCGATTTGAGGAATATGTTTTTCTCTTTCCAGCCGTGAAATTGATTGCTGTGAGATACCGGTCATGGCAGCCAACTTCTCTTGCGTAATCTTTTTCCGCTTTCTTTCTTGAACAATTTTGTCGATCAAACTGTATTCTTGTTCAATTTTTGCGTACGCTTTATCAAAATTGGGATCTTTTCGCTTTTCTGCGACCAGATCCTTGACAATAATTTTCTCAAAACTCATTGCAATCAATCCTTTCTATCGATTTTTCTGGCCCTGCTTCTTGCCTTATTCAAATCATGCTGTTCTGCTTTACCTTTTTGTTTTTTACAAGCATGCAGAAGGTAGAGATTGTCTTGATCGAACATAACATAAAAAATCCGATTGTGTCTTCTAAATTTAATCTCCCACAATTTGCCTTCTATTTGTTTCGTGTTGATTGAAGCTAAAAATCAATTCCCCGTTTTTCAAGTTCTGCCAGGATGAAATAGCCTTCAGCGGATTCGATCGTGTCGAGTTTATCCAAATAATCTCTTATCAAGTATTTACCACCATCGGTTTTGTATGTATGAACATTCATCCATGCTTTTCTCTGATGAAAGTATACATCAAAATTGATGTATTGTCATCATCATGCCCCTTGCGATTAATTGATAAAATAACAGAAAATCACAATTTCGCGAAACTGCAACACGAAACTGCCCCAGCTGGCCGGTAACGGACTTGAGTTTGTCGGAGAGGGAAGAAGGGCGGGAGATCAAGGCATGGCAAAAACAAAGACTCCATCACGCTTACTCATGTAACGGAGTCTTTGTCTGGCGGAGATGGTGGGATTCGAACCCACGTGCCGGTCACCCGGCAAACGCTTTTCGAGAGCGCCCCGTTACGACCACTTCGGTACATCTCCGTGCCGGGCACCAGTTTATCATATGCCGGCTGCTTCTTGGAACAGCAGGTCCAGGAGTGGCTCTTTCATGGTCTCCGGGCTCTCCGTCAGCCAGGGCCCGGTCCGGTCCCTTGGAATAATCACCGGCATACGGTTGTGAATGAAAGCGAATCCGGGTGCGGCATCACGGGTCAGGATCACAAATGAGGGGAGCGGGTTGTCCTTTTCCTGGCGGTAGCATCCCGCCAGGAAAAGCGGCCCCTGGGGGAGGAAAAACTTGTAACGCAGCTTGCGGCCGTCAGAAGGCTGCCATTCATAGTAGCCGCTCGCTGGGATCAGGCAGCGACGGAATTGCATGGAATCCCTGAACATGGGTTTTTCCAGGGCCGTTTCACTTCGGGCATTAATGACCGGCCGGTTTTGGTAGCCCTTGAAACCCCATGTCATGGCCTGGTAGCTGCCCGGACCTGTTTGAACCGGGACCAGGTCGGAGGGGAAGATTTCCCCCTGAGTTTTCAGTTTGCGGGGAAGATCGGGGCCGCTCAGAGACTTTTCCACCTGCCTGGCGATCCGCTCAAGTTCGGGGTCGCTCAGTTCAATATAGTAACGTCCGCACACAGAAACCACCTCACCTTCGGGTGTCCATTGTAAATCATTTATGGTTTAATGAACGGGTGGCTGACAAACAGATAGACAAAACAAGACGGATGGCGGAGGCGAAAGTCTTTCCCCTGCTGATACGCATGTCGGGACCGGCCATGTTCTCCATGCTCATCATGTCGCTTTACAACATCGTTGACAGCCTCTTTGTCAGTGCCGTCTCCGAGATTGCGCTTCGGTCGGTCAGCATTATTTTCCCGGTTCAGCAGCTTATGATCGCCTTCGCCGTCGGCACTTCCGTAGGGGTCAATTCCTATGTCGCCCGCAGGCTGGGGGCAGAAGACCCTGAAACGGCAAGTGCCGCGGCTTCACACGGACTGGCCCTGTCTTTTGTCAACTGGCTCTTCTTCCTGGTTACCGGTTCCCTCATGGCCCCTGTGGTGGTTAATTGGTTTTCCAATCACGGAGAGGTAATCAGCAGCGGCATCGCTTATCTGAGGATTGTCACCGTCGGCTCCATTGGTCTCTTCTGGCAGATCCACAGTGAGAAGATTTTCCAGGCGACCGGGAATATGACACGTGCCATGTTCATCCAGCTGACGGGGGCGGTCCTGAATATTGCGCTTGACCCCATCCTGATCTTCGGCTGGTTTGGCCTGCCGGCCATGGGGGTCCGTGGCGCTGCCGTCGCGACGGTTGTTTCCCAGATCATTGCCGGGGGTGCGGGGGTCCACCTGCTGCTCCACAGGGAGAAAGTGATCAAGGTCAGACTTCGGGGCTTTCGCTTCCAGAAACACATCCTGGCCGCCATTTACCGAGTCGGCCTGCCTTCCCTGGTCATGCAGTCCGTGACGGCCATGGTCGGCATGGTCTTCAACATGATCATCCTGCCTTTTTCGGAGATCGCCATCACGGTTCTGGGCGTCTACCTGAAACTTGAATCCTTTGTCTTCATGCCGGTTTTCGGCATCGGCCAGGGCATGTTGCCGCTGATGGCCTACAATTACGGGGCCAAACGTTTTGACCGTGTCCGCCAGACCCTGAAAAGCGGCATGATTCTGATGGCAGGCATGATGTCATTTTCAACGGTGGTATTCCAATTGATTCCGCGGCTTCTCCTTGGTGCCTTCAACGCCACGGAGGAAATGTATGAAATGGGAATTCCCGCCTTCCGCAATATTTCCATCTGTTTCCTATTCGCGGGAATTGCTATTATTCTGTCCATCTCCTTCCAGGCCCTGGGCAGGGGAACTTACAGCCTCTTCATCTCAATCTTCAGACAGCTGGTCCTGCTACTGCCGCTGGCCCGCTTGTTTGCGGTCTGGCACCTGGACTACGTCTGGTACTCCTACGTCATTTCAGATCTGGGTGCGGCCCTGATGGCGGCCTTCCTCTTCCGACGGCTTTCCGCGAGAATCATGCCGCAGGAAGAAACCTCAGCAATCATGGCTGTTGAGAAGGACGCCGCCTAGCATCATTCTGCTTTTGTGCGCTGTCACATCGAATGGATGCAAATCGGTGTGATTTATGTGCAAATTTTGTGAAGCTCTGGTAACATATGGTCAACGTTTATTCCATTGAGGACAGAAAGTTTAGAGGAGGAAGCTTATGAAGATCATACGTAAGGTGACGGTCGCCTTCCTGGTCATTGCCCTGATGGTCATCCTGTTGCCGGTCAATGTCTTTGCCGCGGATGCACAGTTCATCATTTACCACACCAATGACATCCACGGCCGGGCCGAGGGGACTCCCGAAAAGGATAAGGACGGGAACCTTAACGAAAAGGGCAATATCGGCTACGCCCGCTACAAGAAGATCATTGATGTGGATAGGGGTAACATTGACTACGATGAAGTCATTGTCCTGGATGCCGGCGATGCGGTCCACGGCACCCTTTTTGCCCAGTTCAGCTCGGGTGAAAGCATGATCGAGCTGATGGGGATGGTGGGTGTGGATGCCATGACCTGTGGTAACCATGAGTTTGACTACGGCGCCGTCCAGCTCAAGGAGCTGGAGACTCAAGCGGCTGCTGCAGGCTTTCCCATTATGGGCGCCAATGTGACCAAGACCGATTCGGGCCTGCCTTTCTTTGGCGTCAACGTCAAAGAATTCGATGTTGCCGGCCGTAAGGTGATCGTTTTCGGGGTTACCACTCCCGAGACCAAATACAAGGCCCACCCCAACTATACCAAGGGTGTGTCCTTTGGCGCCGGTGACAGCGAACAGGACCTGGATGCCTTTGCCGCCAAGATTCAGGCCGTGATTGACGGCCTGCCGCCTGCGGAAGTGGTCATCATGATGGGCCACCTGGGTGTGGATATGAGTTCACCCATCCGGACCACCACGCTTCTGCCCAAACTGAAAGGGCTTGATCTGGTCATCGACGGTCACAGCCATACAGCGGATTACAAGATGAAGATCAAGGACAAGGAGGACAAAGAGGTTCTGGTTGTCCAGGCAGGCAAGTATTTTGAACAAATCGGCAGGATCTTGGTTGAGTTTGATGCCGGTGAAATCAGATTTACCCCCGAGCACATTACCTTCAAGGACGTGCGTGGTCTGGAGGGGGATCCCGCCATCCTGGCCAAGATCAAGGCCTTTAACGACGCCAACGCGGCGGAGCTGGGCAAGGTAATCGGCAAGACGGCTACCAAGCTGGTCCAGTCCGGAGACTTCCGGGGCAAGGAGAATGTTCAGCTGGTACGGGTCCAGGAGACCAATCTGGGCAACCTGGTCGCCGATTCACTTCGCAAGGCCACCGGTGCTGATGTGGCCCTGACCAATGGCGGCGGAATCCGGGCCAATATCGAACCGGGAGAGATCACTTTCGGCGATGCGGTCTCGGTGCTTCCCTTCGGCAACCTGATTACGGTCATCAGGGTGACCGGTCAGCAGATCGTTGACGCCCTGAAACACGGAGCCGGGGGTTACCCCGCGCCCATGGGCGGCTTTCCCCAGGTGTCGGGCCTGACCTTTGTGATTGAGACCGAGGGCCTGGGAGACAAGGAAGCTTTCAAGGGGATCGCTGACGTCAAGGTGGGCGGCACGCCCATTGACCTGAAAAAGACCTACACCCTGGCCACCAATGACTTCATGGCCGTGGGAGGCGACAACTATACCATGTTTGAGGGAGCCGAACAGGTCCTGCTCCACGGCCTCATGCTGGAAGCCTTTATCGATGAGATCAAGGCCCTGACCAAAGCTGCCGGAGCTGAGGGATTCACCTATGGGACCGACGGCCGCATCAAGGTCAGAAACCTGTCTGAAGTTGAACCGGCGGTTCCGACAGGTGAAACTGCCGTCTACCTGGTTTCCGGAGTCCTCTTCTTCGCGGTCGCGGCCCTCCTGCTTCTGACCAGCCGGAGAAAGGTTGAAGAGAGCTGACGGGAAGCCTTTGAAAATGGGTCACTTGACCCGGAACCGCCTCTATTTTGGGGCGGTTCCTTTTTCTGAGTCGTGATATAGTGATTAGAAGATAATCGGGTCAGGCGCCAAAGGTCAGGTGCTGGGAATAAGGGGTTACAGATGGCGACCAAGTATATTTTTGTGACGGGCGGTGTTGTGTCCGGGCTGGGCAAGGGAATCACGGCGGCTGCCCTGGGCCGGCTCCTGATCGCCAGGGGATTGAGTGTCCGCATCCAGAAGTTTGATCCCTACATCAATGTCGACCCGTCCCTGATGAGCCCCACCCAGCACGGGGAAATTTTCGTGACCGAGGACGGGGCGGAGACTGATCTGGACATCGGCCATTACGAGCGCTTCACCGATGTTGACCTGACCAGTGAAAGCGACATCACCTCGGGCCGGGTCTACCTCAATGTCATTAACCGGGAGCGGTCAGGCGGCTATTACGGCGGCACGGTCCAGGTGGTGCCTCACATCATCAATGAAATCAAGGATCATATCTATAAGGTATCGGAAGAAGGCCAGGTGGATGTGGTTATCTCCGAAATTGGCGGAACCGTCGGCGACATGGAGGGCCAGCCCTTCATTGAAGCCATCCGGCAGGTCAGCTATGAGGCGGGGAGGGGCAACTGCCTCTTCATCCATGTCACCTTGCTGCCCTATGTAAAAAAACCGGGTGAGATTAAAACAAAACCGACCCAGCACAGTGTGCAAAAACTTTTATCCTATGGGATCCAGCCCGATATCCTGGTTTGCCGGACGGAGCTGCCGCTTGATGAGGTCATTCGTGAAAAACTGGCACTCTTTTGCAACGTGCGCATGGATTCAGTCATCCAAAACGTTGACTGCAGCTCGGTTTATGAGCTGCCGCTGATCTTCGAGAATGAGGGCTTCGCCCGTGTTGTCTGTGAACGTCTGGGGCTCGACCGCCCCGAGCCCTTTCTGGATGATTGGAAACTCCTGGTTGAAAAAGCCAGGGAACCGCGCGAAAAACTGGACATTGCCCTGGTCGGCAAGTATACGGAATTGCAGGATGCCTATTACAGCGTGATCGAAGCGCTCGACCATGCGGGGATCGCCCTGGGCGTTGAACCCGTCATCGACTGGGTGGCAAGTGAGGAGCTGGAAGGGCTTTCTCCTGCAGAGGTGGACGCCAGGCTTGGATCGTCCTGTGCGGTGGTGGTTCCGGGAGGTTTCGGACCCCGAGGCATGGAGGGAATGATTGAAGCCAGCCGGAGCGCCCGTGAGCGGAATCTCCCCTTTTTGGGAATCGGCCTGGGCATGCAGATGGCGGTGATCGACATTGCACGTCATGTGGCCGGCATCGCAGACGCACACACCGATGAATACGGACCGGACTGCCGCGATGTTTTCTACTATGCGGGATTGACGGAGCCCGCAAGCGGTGTCGACCGGATTCCCTTCTGTGAACGGCCCATGCGAAAGGGCGCCTATCCACTGGTGATCGAAGATGAATCTTTGCTGGCTTCGATCTATGGCCGCCTGGAAACATCCGAACGGCATCACCACCGCAGGGAATTCAATCCTGCTTTCTCGGGAGTCCTGGCTTCAACAGGACTGCGCTACTCAGGCATGTCGCCTGATGGCCGCCTGGTTGAGGCCGTTGAGTGGCCCGGTCATCCGTTTTTTGTCGGGACTCTCTATCATCCCGAATTCAAGTCGCGGCCGACCCGGCCGCATCCGCTTTTTTTGGCCCTGATCGAAAAGGCAATCGCCCGCAAGAAAGGAGTGAGCTAGATGGCAGAGCTTATCCCCGAACTGTCCCGCACCTTCAGTGAATACCTCCTGGTGCCCAACCGGACCAGCCGTGAATGCATCCCCGACCGGGTGCAGCTTGCGACGCCTCTCGTGCGCTACAAGAAGGAGGCAGAGGATTGTCCCATCACCTTGAGCATCCCGCTTGTTTCCGCCATTATGCAGTCGGTGTCGGGGGACCGGATGGCAGTGGCGCTCGCCCGTGAAGGCGGGCTTTCCTTTATTTTCGGCTCCCAGCCGATTGAGCAGCAATGCGAGATGGTCAGGCGGGTCAAAAAATTCAAGGCGGGCTTTGTGCCAAGTGACAGCAACCTCAGGCCGGATGACAAGCTTGCTGATATTGTCCGGTTGAAAAAGAAAACGGGCCACTCCACTGTTCCCATTACAGATGACGGGACGGCAACCGGTAAACTTGTCGGGATCGTGACCAGCCGTGATTACCGCGTTTCCAGACTGGATCCCCAAACCCCCATTAAGGACTTCATGACGCCCCTGGAGGAGATTGTCTACGGACGTGAGGGGATCAGCCTGAGTGAGGCTAACGACATTATCTGGGACCACAAACTCAATCAGCTGCCCATCCTGGATGGAGAGGGCCGCCTGGTTTCGCTTGTTTTCCGCAAGGACTACGATGCCCATAAAGAAAATCCGGGGGAGATGCTGGACGCGCAAAAACGTCTCCTGGTCGGCGCGGGGATCAATACCCACGATTATAAAGACCGGGTCCCCGCCCTGCTGGACGCCGGATGTGATGTCCTCTGCATCGATTCCTCCGACGGTTTCTCCGACTGGCAAAAGGACACGATCGACTTTATCCGCCGGCAATATGGGCCCGACCTGCCCCTGGGTGCCGGCAATGTGGTCGACGAGGACGGTTTCCGTTTTTTGGCGGAAGCGGGCGCCTCTTTCATTAAAGTTGGAATTGGCGGCGGATCCATTTGCATCACCCGCGAACAAAAGGGAATCGGCAGGGGGCAGGCATCCGCCCTGATGGATGTCGCAAAAGCGCGTGACCGCTGGGAAGAAGAGACAGGGATCTACATTCCGCTGTGTTCAGACGGCGGGATCGTCCATGACTATCACATGGTTCTGGCTCTGGCCATGGGAGCGGACTTTCTGATGCTGGGCAGGTATTTTGCCCGCTTCGATGAAAGCCCGACCCGCAGGATCCTTTTCAACGGAAGCTATGTCAAGGAGTATTGGGGGGAAGGCTCCAACCGTGCGCGCAACTGGCAGCGCTATGAGGACGGCGGAAGGGGACAGATGCTCTTTGAGGAAGGCGTCGACTCCTACGTTCCCTACGCGGGGAAACTGGCCGACAACGTCCCGACCACCTTGGCCAAAATCAAGGCCACCATGTGCGCCTGCGGGGCACTTACCCTGGACCAGCTGTCGCACAAGGCCAGGCTGGTGGTGGTGTCGCCGACCAGCATCGTGGAAGGCGGTGCCCACGACGTGATCCATAAGGAAAGCGATTTCGGCAGTTGATCAAAAATAGCTTCTGTGTATAATAGGGCAATCGCAAACTATATGAAAAGAGGGAAGCATAAGAGCGATGGCTGAGACTGTCTACGAAATGACTTACGGAAAAATCCGTGAATACCAGCAGGAATTGGAAGACCGCAAAACCCGGGTAGCGGCCGAAATCGCCGAGCGTTTGAGGGAAGCGCGCGCCCATGGGGATATAACGGAGAATTCGGAATTTGATGATGCCAAGCAGGCCTATGCGGATAATGATCTGCGAATTGCCGAGATCGAGGAAATCCTCAAAAATGCGCGGGTGATCGATGAAAAGGGCATCAGCCGGACCCGGGTGACCCTGGGCGGCCAGGTGCTCCTGCGCAATGAGGACGACGGATCCGAACATGAGTACTTGATCGTTTCCGCCAAGGAGGAGGATATCCTGATTGGCAAACTTTCCAGCGAATCGCCGGTCGGACAGGCCATCCTGGGGAAGAAGAAGGGCGATGTCGTCCAGGTCAGCACGCCCCTTGGCATGATCAGGTATTCGGTGGCCCGTATTTCCAAGCCGAAAGGACTGAACGAATGATCAATGAAAACGGACCCTCTGACCGCCGGGATGAGCTTCCCGAGCAGATGAGGTACCGTCTTGACAAACTGAGGAAGCTGCAATCGGAAGGAAAAAACCCCTACCGGATTACCCGGGCCCAAGTGACCCACCTGGCTTCCCATATCATCACAAATTTCGAACAAATGGAGGGAGAAACCGTTTCGGTCGCAGGCCGCCTCATGGCCAAACGCGGCATGGGCAAAGTATCCTTCGCCGACCTGCTTGACCGGACGGGGGCCATCCAGATTTTCAGCCGGCTGGATCAGCTGGGGCAGGAATCCTATGAGGCTTGGCAGGCGCTCGATCTGGGTGACCTGGTCGCCGTGACCGGTCAGGTTTTCCGGACAAAAACGGGGGAGGTTTCGATTCGAAATACTTCCTGGACCCTGCTGGCTAAATCGCTGCGGCCGCTGCCCGAGAAATTTCACGGCCTGCGCGACACGGATCTCCGCTACCGCAAACGCTACCTGGACCTCATGGTCAACCCCGAGGTCCGGGATACCTTTGAAAAACGCAGCCGGATCATCCGCCTGATCCGGGAAGAGCTGGACAGGCGCGGTTACCTGGAGGTTGAAACTCCGCTTCTCAACCTTATTGCGGGCGGTGCGACGGCCCGCCCTTTTGTCACCCACCACAATGCGCTGGATTTGGATCTTTTTTTGCGTGTCTCACCGGAATTGTATCTGAAACGCCTGATTGTAGGCGGCCTGGAACGCGTTTACGAGATCGGCCGCAATTTCCGCAATGAGGGGATGAGCACCAAACACAACCCCGAGTTCACCATGCTGGAGCTTTATGAAGCATATGGCGACTACCACACCATGATGGAGATCACCGAAAAGCTTTTTTCAATCTGCTGTCTGGATATCTGCGGCAGCCACGACATCGACTATCAGGGGACGGCCATTTCCATGAAGCCGCCTTTCAGGCGCCTGTCCATGATCGAGGCCGTGCGTCAGCACACCGGCCTTGATTTTGATGAACTGAAGACGGATGAAGAGGCCCGCGAGGCTGCCAAGTCCTTCGGGTTGGAACAGGTGACAGCCAAGATGACCTGGGGTGAGGTGCTCAATGCCTGTTTCGAGAATTTCGTGGAGGAAAAGCTGATTCAGCCCACCTTCCTGATGGACTATCCGGTCGAGGTTTCCCCCCTGACCAAGATCAAGCCGGGAACGGAAGGGAGGCTGACCGAGCGTTTCGAGGTTTTCGTGGTGGGGCGCGAACACGGCAATGCCTACAGTGAACTGAACGATCCCTTTGACCAGAGGGGCCGCTTTGCCGATCAGCAGCGCCGCCGTGATGCGGGGGATGACGAAGCCCAGCTGCCGGACGAGGATTTTGTTGAAGCCCTGGAGTACGGCATGCCGCCGACAGGGGGCCTGGGCATCGGCATTGACCGCCTGGTCATGCTTCTGACCAACCAGCCCTCCATCCGGGATGTCCTCCTGTTCCCGACCATGAAGCCTCTGGATTGAGCCTGCACGCATTGAACTCTACCGCGTGGCTGCCGGCCCGGCCTTTATTCCGGCAGGCATCGCGAGAAACAAGGGCTACAGCTTTGATCTTTGGTGGCTCTACGGCTGGCTTCTATGGATCGTCGCTCTGATTCATTCCATGGTTCTGCCGGATAAGCATGCCCCTCAGGCCTATACCCATACCACTCTGCCGGCTCCTTTTCAGCCGGCTTTTCCCCCGGGGCAAAGCCTGGCGGATGAGCTGAAAAATGCAAAGATCTGCTTGATTAGGGCGCCATCAGTGAGCGGAAATTTGGCGAAATAAAAGAAAAACTTTTGTCGCGTATGTGGCCGGCCCTGCCGAAGCAAGATTCTTCAGTGAGCACGCCCGGCAGAAAGCGAAGGAGTCCTGCAGGCACTCCTGGATCAATCCCCCCCCCGGCAAAGTCTGATAAACTGACTAATGAATTGACCGTAACGGGAAGGATAAAAGATTGGAGCAGTCCATTGATTTGAGTGAAAACTGGCAGGCCTTTGTCGAAAAATGCAGGAACTGCCGTGACTGCAGTCTGGCGGACTCGAGGAAACATGTAGTCATCTGGCGGGGAGGGGTCCGGGCACCCCTGATGATTCTCGGCGAAGGACCCGGGGCGGACGAAGACCGCCAGGGCATCCCCTTTGTCGGGCGGTCTGGCCAGTTGCTTGATCTGCTTTTGACCAGCTTTGGTTTCAAGCCGGAAGACTACCATATCTGCAACATCGTCAAGTGCCGGCCCCCGGGCAACCGTGTGCCATCACGCGAGGAGGCGGCCGCCTGCCGGCCCCTGCTGAAAGAACAGATGCTTTTTGTGCGCCCGGCCGTCTATCTGCTGATGGGGGCCACAGCCTACCGCTACTTCACCGGTTCTGAAGAGGGGATTTCCAAGGCCAGGGGGATCTGGACCCTTTCCAACAAGTGCCACATCATGCCAACCTTTCACCCGGCTTATGCGCTGCGGGATCCCTCAAAAAAAGTTTTCCTATGGCAAGACATGGCATCGGTCAGGCAGAAGCTGGAGGAGCTCGAACTGATCGAACCGCTGGAGCAGCCCTCATGACGGAAAAACTTCCCGGAGCATTTCATTTAAGGACGGATATGACCCCTCAGGGCGATCAGCCGCAGGCCATTGACAAGCTGGTTGCGGGCCTGGACCGGGGAGATCAGGGCCAAACCCTTTTGGGCGTGACCGGATCAGGCAAAACATTTACCATGGCCAGTGTCATTCAGCGCACCCAGCGGCCCGCTCTGGTCATCGCGCACAACAAGACACTGGCCGGCCAATTATGCGCGGAGTTCATGGCTCTCTTCCCGGATAATGCGGTTGAATTCTTCGTCAGCTATTACGACTACTATCAGCCGGAGGCCTATTTGCCCACCCGCGACCTTTACATTGAAAAAGATTCCTCCATCAACGACGAGATCGACCGGCTCCGTCACAAAGCCACCTCCTCACTGCTGGAACAGCGCGATGTCATCGTGGTTGCCTCTGTTTCCTGCATTTACGGCCTGGGCGACCCCGACGACTACAAAAACCTCATGGTCAGCATCCGGCCGGGGATGACCCGCAACCGGGACCAGGTGATTGAAGACCTGGTCCGGATCCAGTATGTGCGAAATGATTTCGACTTGAAGCGGGGCACCTTCCGGGTACGGGGCGATACCCTTGACATTTTTCCGGCCTCCGAGGAGAATACCCTGACCCGCATCCAGTTTTTCGGCGATGAGGTCGAGGAAATCCGGGAGGTGGATGCCATCACCGGCCGTACCATCAAGGGCCGCAATTATGTGGCGGTTTTTCCTGCCAGCCATTATGCGACAACCCGGGAAAAGATGAAGCGGGCTGTCCACACCATCGGCACTGAACTGGAGGAAAGGCTGGACTATTTCCGCCAGCAGGGAAAACTGGTTGAAGCCTACCGGCTGGAGCAGCGCACCCGCTACGACATGGAGATGATGCTGGAGACCGGCTTTTGCAAGGGGATTGAAAACTATTCCCGGCACCTGACCGGCCGCGCGCCGGGACAGGCCCCCTTCACCCTGATGGACTTTTTCCCGGACGATTACCTGCTCTTCATCGATGAGTCCCACGTCAGCGTCCCCCAGATCGGTTCCATGGTCCGGGGCGACCGCTCCAGGAAGGAATCCCTGGTCGAGTACGGCTTCCGCCTGCCTTCAGCCTTCGACAACCGACCCCTGACATTTGACGAATTCAAGGAGCGGGCCGGGCAGACCCTCTACGTTTCCGCGACGCCCGCTGCCTATGAGCTGGAGCATTCCAGCCAGGTCGCCGAACAGATTATCCGGCCGACCGGCCTCCTGGATCCCCAGGTTTATGTCAGGCCTGTGGAAAACCAGATTGAGGATTTAATGGCGGCCATCCGGGAAACGACGGAGCGGGGTGAACGCACCCTGGTCCTGACCCTGACCAAGCGGATGGCCGAGGATCTGGCTGACTTTTTCCGGGAGGAGAAACTGCGGGTCGAATATCTTCATTCCGATATCGCCACGGTCGAGCGCCTGGAAATCCTGAGAAGACTTCGCAAGGGCGACTTCGACGTCCTGGTGGGCATCAATTTGCTGCGTGAAGGCCTGGATCTGCCGGAAGTCTCCCTGATCGCCATTCTTGATGCAGACAAGGAGGGCTTTCTCCGTTCAACCACTTCCCTGGTCCAGATCATCGGGAGGGCCGCCCGCAATGTCAACGGCCGGGTCATTCTATACGCCGATGAGGTGACCGCTTCCATGGAACGGGCCATCCGCGAAACCAACAGGCGGCGGGAGATTCAAAGCGCCTTCAATCAGGCTCATGGGATCACCCCGACCACCATCCGAAAAGACATCCGAGACCGGATTGACACGGCTTTTGAGCTGGTCGCCGACGAGCCCCTCGAAACGACCGAAGACATCGAACGCTATGACAGGGAACTGACCAAACTCTCCTACGCAGATCTGCAAAAACGCGCCAGGCAAATCGAAAAAGAGATGAACGCGGCTGCCCGCCGGCTTGACTTCGAGCTGGCAGCCCTTTTGCGTGATCAACTGATCCTGGTAAGGGGACACCTGGCAGGCTGATTTTTCCCTCTTATGCTAGACTGAAAACAAGAAATTTGGGTCTTGCAAGAGGAGTTCACCATGCCAAAAACACCTGCGCAAATTGCTTATGAGGGATGGATTTCCAATCCAAAAATGGACACAGCGACCCTGGCTGAACTGGTCGCCATCGCCGACCATCCGGAGGAAATTGAGGACCGCTTCTACCAGGATCTTCAGTTTGGGACAGCGGGACTCCGGGGCATCATGGGGGCCGGCACCAACCGGATGAATCCCTATACGGTTGCCCGGGCCGCGGAGGGATTTGCCCTTTATATTGAGAGCTTAGGGGAGGAGGCCTGCCGGCGGGGGATTGCCATCTCCTACGACTCCAGGAACCGGTCCCGGGAATTTGCCGAATTGGCCGCCTCCATTTTTATTGGCAGGAAGATTGCCGTCCGCTTCTCAGATGAATTGCGGCCCGTGCCCATGCTGTCATTTGCCATCCGCCACTTCGGGTGCTCAGGCGGCATTATGCTGACAGCCAGCCATAATCCCAAACAATACAATGGCTTCAAAGCGTACAGCTCTGACGGCGCCCAGCTGGGTCCTGATGAGGCTGGCCGGGTTGCCGCCATGATGGAGACGGTGACTGATCTGCCCGGCCTCCTGGAAAAGACTCTGTCCTTTGATGAAGCCGGCCGCTCACCTCTTTTCCATTTGATGGGAGGTGACCTGGATGATCTTTATGACGCCTCCCTGCTGGCTCTGACCCTGAACGGAGAAGCTGTCAGGCAAAATCACGACATACCCATCGTCTACTCCCCCTTTAACGGAACGGGGAATAAGCCGGTCCGGAGGATCCTGAAGAAGCACGGTTTTACGAAGGTCAGTGTGGTCCCGGAACAGGAGTTGCCCGATGGCAACTTCCCCTCCACTCCGACACCCAATCCCGAGCTGCCCGAGACATTGGAGCTGGCCATTGCCCTGGCCCGTGAAACCGGGGCCGGCCTGGTTCTGGCCACCGATCCGGACGCTGACCGGACGGGGGTCGCTGTCAGGGCTTCGGACGGTTCCTTTGTCCTTTTGTCAGGCAATGAAATCGGCCTGCTCCTGATGGACTACATCCTGGGAACCAAATCAGTGCGGGGAGAGCTGGAAGCTGACTCATTTTGTGTCTCCACGGTGGTTTCCTCCAGGCTGACCCGCGCGATCTCGGATCATTACGGTACGGGCCTCTACCTGTCGCTGACAGGCTTCAAGCACATCGCGGCTGAAATTCACAAGTACGGCGACCTGGCAGGGGGGGTCTTCCAGTTCGGTTACGAAGAGAGTTTCGGCTACCTCCTGGGCACCAAAGTGCGGGACAAAGACGCCGTTGTCACCTGCCTCATGATAGCGGAGATGGCCGCGGTGTCGGCTGCCTCGGGGCAGACCCTGATTGACAGGCTTGCGGCCCTTTACGAAAAATACGGCCAGGCCGCGGAAAACACCATTTCAATCATCCGGGAAGGCAAGGTTGGGCTGGAAAAGATCGCCGGCGTCATGCAGGCACTGAGAGAGAAGCCTTTTGAGGAGTTCGAACCGCTCGGCATCGTCAGTTTGTCGGACTTTCAGCAAAGCCTGATCACTCATGTCGAAACAGGCAGGAAGGAAGCGCTGGACTACCCGGAGAGCAATGTCCTCCTTTACCAGCTGCAGGGCCTCGACTTCATGTGCGTCAGGCCGTCGGGCACCGAACCGAAGATCAAGATTTATTTTGGTTGCTATGGAAAGGACCTGAAGGAATGCCGGGAGCGTCAACAGAAGTTTGAGTCAATCGTCCTGGCCCGTGTCAACCGCCTTTTGGGCGCGTAAGACGCACCTTTGAATTGAGACCCATGGCCTTTACACACCTTCATCTGCATACGGAATACAGCCTGCTTGACGGGGCCAACCGGATCCATGAACTGCCCGGGCGGTTGAAAGAGCTGGGCATGGACGCCTGCGCCATCACGGACCACGGCTCCATGTACGGTGTGCTCGACTTCTACCGGACCATGAAGGAGAACGGAATTCATCCCGTGATCGGCTGTGAAGTCTACGTGGCGCAACGAAGCCGCAAGGACAAGGACGGGGCCCTGGACCGGGAGCCCTACCATCTGATCTTGCTGGCTGAAAACAATGTCGGTTACCATCATTTGATCAAACTGGTTTCCGCCGGCCACGTGGATGGCTTTTATTACAAGCCCCGGATCGACAAGGAATTGCTGGCAGAGTACTCACAGGGCTTGATCGCCCTCTCAGCCTGCCTTTCAGGCGAAGTGCCCAGGCTGCTCCTGGCAGGTGAACGTGACCGGGCCATTGAGGCCGCCCTGGAGCACCAGAAACTTTTCGGTGAAGGCAATTATTTTCTGGAAATCCAGGGCAATGGCCTGGAGGATCAGGCCCTGGTCAACGCCGAGCTCATATCGATCAGCCGGGAAACGGGGATACCGCTGGTTGCGACCAACGACTGCCATTACCTGCTCCGCGAAGATGCCTTTGCCCATGAGGTGCTCCTTTGCATGCAGACTGGCAAGACCATCAATTCACCCGATCGGATGAGAATGGGGACGGATACGCTCTATGTCCGCTCGCCTTCGGAGATGGAGGAATTGTTTGCCAAGGTGCCCGAGGCCCTTGCCAATACGGAGCGGATTGCCGCCCGCTGCCAGGTTGAGATCAAGACCGGTGAAATTTCACTGCCGCAGTTTGAAACAGGGACGGGGGAGACGGCAGAGGAGATGCTGCTCCGGCTCTGCCGGGAGGGCCTGGAAAAACGACTCCTCCAGCGGGAGACAGGGATTCCCCGCCAAGCCTACCTTGAACGTCTTGATTATGAGCTTTCTGTCATCAACAGCATGGGCTACACCGATTATTACCTGATTGTCTGGGACTTCATCCGTTTTGCCCATGAGCGTGCGATCATGGTGGGTCCCGGGCGGGGTTCGGGGGCCGCTTCACTTGCGGCCTATACGCTTTTTATAACTGACATCGATCCCTTGAAATATGACCTCCTTTTCGAGCGCTTCCTCAACAAGGAACGGGTCAGCATGCCCGACTTCGATATTGATTTCTGCTATGAGCGCCGCGGTGAAGTCATCGATTATGTGACAGAGAAGTATGGCGCTGATCATGTCTGCCAGGTGATCACCTTCGGAACCCTGGCCGCCCGGGCGGTCATCCGTGACGTGGGCCGTGCGCTGGATGTTTCCTATGCGGAGACAGACCGGATTGCCAAGATGATTCCCAACCTGCTCAAGATGACCATCGACCTGGCCCTGGAGATGAATCCCGACCTCCAAAAACTTTACACCAGCGATGAGTCCACCCGGCGCATCATCGACCTGGCCAAACGTTTTGAAGGCATGCCGCGCCACGCATCAACCCACGCAGCCGGGGTCATTATCGCGGGCAAACCCGTTTGCGAAATCGCACCGTTGGCCAGAAATGACGAATCCATCGTGGTTCAGTTTACCAAGGATGATATCGAGGATGTGGGCCTCCTGAAGTTTGATTTCCTTGGCCTTCGGACGCTGACAGTCCTCCAGGAAACATCACGGCTGGTCGAGGAGAAAACGGGAACAGCCATCGATTTTGACCGGATGACCTACGATGATCCCAGGATATTTGAGATGATCGGGCGGGGCGAAACCGATGCCGTCTTTCAATTGGAAGGCGGCGGCATGACCCAGTTTTTAAAAGAGCTTCAACCGGAATCCTTTGAAGATATCATCGCAGGCGTTGCCCTCTTCCGGCCCGGCCCCATGGAGCAGATTCCCCGCTATGTCAAAGCGCGCCACGATCCGAAAAAAATCCGCTATGACTGGCCGCTCCTGGAACCCATCCTCAAAGTGACCTACGGGGTCATCGTCTATCAGGAACAGGTCATCCGGATCGTCCGGGATCTGGCAGGCTTTTCTTCTGCCCAGGCGGACAATGTGCGCCGGGCCATGGGCAAAAAAATCGAAAGCCTGCTCCAAAGCTACCGGGCCCTTTTTATTGAGGGCGGGATCGATGAGAGCGGCCAGCCGGTCAAGGGGGCGGTCGCCAACGGTGTCCCGCGCAGGGTCGCTGAAAAACTGTTCGAGGACATCTACGCTTTTGCGGGCTACGCCTTCAACAAGGCCCACGCGGCTTCCTACGCGGCGGTCGCCTATCATACCGCCTGGTGCAAGTACTATTACCCGGTCGAGTACATGGCGGCCATTTTGAACTCACACCTGGGTGATCTGGACAAAGCAGGGCATTACATCCGTGTAGCCGAAGCCATGGGAGTCAGGGTCCTGCCTCCTCATATCAACAAGAGCGGGACGCGCTTCCGCCCGGAGGGGGATGCCATACGGTTCGGGCTGGCCGCCGTCAAAAACGTGGGCAAGGATGCCATTGCCGCCCTGATCGGCGATCGTGAAGAGAAGGGCCTTTTTGCCAGCTATGGGGACTTCCTCAGGCGCATGTGTGAGTCAGCCATCAACCGCAAAATGATCGAAAGCCTGATCCGTTCCTCTGCCCTCGACTTCTTCGGTATCAGCCGCTCCAAAATGATCGCCGCCATGGAGCCTTTTTGTGACAGCATCCTTTCGGCCAAAAAAGGCGTCATGGAAGGCCAGATCACCCTCTTTGACCTGTCAGCCGACGAGGCTTTAAACCAGAAGGAAGAGCCGGACTATCCCAACGTGCCGGACTTTTCTCTCTTTGAGCGTCTGACCATGGAAAAGGATATGACAGGGCTTTATGTCACAGGGCATCCTTTGAGTTCCTACCGCCAGGCCATTGACTCCATGCCCTTGACCATGAGCCGGGAGATCAGGCGTGACGGCCTGGATCCGGATCAAGAAGCCTACAGCGGGCTGGAGGATAAGGTAGAGGGAAGATCGGCGCTCCAAGACCGCGACAGGGTGGTCATGGCAGGCCTGGTCGTGGCCAGGAGGGATCTTTTTACAAAAAACAAGGACCGCATGTCTTTCATCAGCATGGAGGATGAGACGGGCCACTTTGAGGTCATTGTCTTCCCAAAGACCTACACGGCCTACCATGATCTGCTTGACGATTACAGCGCTTTGCTGGTGGCAGGTACACTGGATCTGCGTGAAGAGGAACCCAAACTTCTGGCGGATCAGATTGCCCCGCTCGAGCCCGAAATGCGTGGTATTCCTGCTTCTTTCAAGGAAGCTGCCAAAAAGAAACGCCCCCGATCCAAAAGAGAGGAGGACAAAAAAGACACGGCGGCTGCTCCGCGGGCTTCAAAATCAATTGCCGCGCCAGAGCATGAGAAAACGCCTTCCCGGCCCATCGTAGTCATCCGGATTCCCGCCGGGGCAGGAGAGGCTTACGTGGAGTCCCTGCGCGCGGCGCTTGGCTATTTTTCAGGTGAGACACCCGTGCGATTCTTCTCTGAGTCGGAGGGCTGTTTTTATTCCGCCAAGGAGGACCTCTCCATCACTTGGAACGACCAGACGGCCCAGGTCCTGATGGAGCGTTTTGGATCTGAGAATTTCGGGATTCTATGATGGATAGAACCGGATAGCCAAATGTGAGAAAATACGTACAGAAGAAAGATTATTCCGTGCCGGTCACGGAAGGGAGTGACAATGAGTGGAAAAGAGAATTCAGAGGGCGGACACGCCAACGGTGACCGGCAGATCCGTTTAATTTTGAATATTCCAAACATCTTGACATTGCTGCGTCTGCTTGCCATCGTGCCGCTGGCCTTCATGATCTACCGCTGGCCGGCCCGTCGGCTGGAGACTTTCCTTATCTTTCTGGCCATCTGGGCAACTGATTTTCTTGATGGATGGATTGCCCGCCGTTTCGATATGATGACCGAGTTCGGGAAACTCTTCGATCCTTTTGTCGACAAGGTTTTGCAGGTGGTGACGGCCTTCATGCTGTTCGCTGCCGGCTGCATACCGATATGGGTGCCCCTCTACTATTTTGCGCGCGAATCCTTCATGCTCTTCGGAAGCAGCCTGCTCCTGGCCAAAAGGCGTGTGGTCGTTTTTTCGGACAGACTGGGGAAATTGGCAACCTTTCTTTTTGTCGTCGCTTTCGTCACCATTTTCTGGATCTCCGATGAAACGCACTGGCTGCGTCAGGTTGTCTTTATCCCGCCTGTCCTCTGTTCCTTCTGCGCGACAATCCATTACATGAGGCAGCAGGCTGGCATCGGCAGGAAAAAAGATGATTCGGGAAAAGACCCTCAAAATACTTGAATATCCTGCCATTATTGACCGGCTGGCCGGATTTGCATCCACGGAAACAGGCCGCGCCCTGTGTCATTCGCTTGTACCGCATCCGTCTTATGAAGATTCGCTTGAAGCCCTGGCAGAAACGGAGGACGCCCTTTCCCGTCTCCTGAAGTACGGTGAACTTCCCTTTTCCGGCATCAATGACCTGGTTCCCATGGTCCGCCATGCGGCGGCCGGAGCCGTTCTCGAGTGTTCGGATTTCTTTCGCATGGCGGCTTTTTTGAGGGCCGTTGAGCGTATGGTCGGCCAGATCCCGGAAGAGGGGGAAGAGGCTCTTCTCATTCATCGCAAGATCAGACAGCTTGAGCCCCTTCCGGGATTCCGGCGCCGCCTGGAGCAGTCGGTCAAGGACGAAGATGACCTGCTTGACCAGGCCAGCGATGCACTCCATCGGATCCGCGTCAGTTTGCGTGAGACCCAGGCTGCAGTCCGGCGGGAGCTTGAGAAGGTTCTGGCCAGGCAGGGGGAAGCGCTTCAGGAAAACATTATTACGCTCAGGGGAGGGCGCTACGTCGTTCCGGTCCGGTCTGACCGGCGCGCTGCGGTCAGGGGGATTGTCCACGACCGGTCGTCGACAGGCAGCACTCTCTTCATCGAGCCCATGGCCGTCGTGGAGCTTAACAATAAGATCCGGGAGCTGGAGGCGGAGGAGGCGCACGAAATCCGCGAAATTTTGAAAGAGCTGTCAGCCATTGTCGCCAAGCAGGCGGATGTTTTTATTAAGAACAGCCATCTGTTGGCAGAGCTTGATTTTGTCATGGCAAAAGCAAAGCTTGCCGGCCAGATGGACGGATCCAAGCCCCTTATGAATGAAAAGGGCGTGATTCTGCTCCGCAAGGCCAGGCATCCCCTGATCGGGCGGGACCGGGTCGTTCCCATCGATTTCGAGCTGGGCCGGACCTTTCGCACCCTAGTCATCACCGGCCCAAATACAGGCGGCAAAACGGTCAGCCTGAAGACCTGCGGCCTCTTGACCCTCATGGGCATGGCCGGCCTTTTCATTCCCGCCGCCGCCGGTTCCGAGCTGGCCTGGTTCCGTGCGGTTGAGGCCGACATCGGTGATGAGCAGAGCATTGAGCAGAATCTGTCAACTTTTTCTTCACACATGAAAGAAATCATCAGGATTACCGCTCAGGCAGCGCCGGGCATGCTGGTCCTGCTTGATGAACTGGGGGCGGGGACGGATCCTTCTGAAGGTGCCGCATTGGCCATTGCCATCCTTGATTACCTGAAAGCTTCGGGCTGTCACACCGTTGCGACCACCCATTACAGGGAACTCAAGGGTTATGCCATGACGGAACCGGATGTGGAGAACGCCTGCTGTGAGTTTGACACAGACACCCTGCAGCCCACTTACAAACTCTTGATTGGCGTCCCGGGAGTCAGCAATGCCTTCGCCATTTCCAGCCGGCTCGGCCTGTCACCGGCCATCATTGATGCAGCCAGGGCTCTGATTTCTGAGGAAGGGACCCATTTCGAGGACCTGGTTTCGGCCATCGAGCAGAGTCATAAAGAGGCCCGGGCCATGGAGGAGGAGGTCGAAAGCCTGCGCGAGGAAACCAACAGGGTCCGGGACAAATTGGCCCTGGAACGCGAAAAGTTCGACCGGGAAGGCAAAAAAATCCTCGAGGAAGCGCGTCTGGAGGCGACGGCCTTGCTCGACCGGGCCAGGGAAGACGTCGATAAGCTGCTGGGAGACTTGCGGTCAGCCCGGCAAGCGGACCGGGACTCGGATCACCGCCTTGCCTCAGAAGCGCGCGGCCGCCTGGGTGCTATCGGGAGGAAATTCCAGGTCCGCCGGCAGGATGAAAGCACCGGCGGGCCGGTCAGACCCGAAGAAATTTCTCTGGGGGATGCATACGATACGGTTTCCCTGGGCGTTTCCGGCCTGGTCCGGGAACTGCCTGATGCCAGAAACCAGGTGGTGCTGGAGTCGGGGTCCTTCCGCGTGAAAGTTCCTGTCCATGAACTCCGGCATGCAGGAAGAAAGCCAGGCAGGGACAGGAAAAAATCTGCCGCTCTTGCGGACCATTCATCCGCCCTGCGATCCGAAATCGTCATGCGGACCGGCACGGAATTAATGCTGCTTGGCAAGCGGGTTGATGAGGCCCTGACCATGCTCGACCACTTCCTTGACGAGGCGGTTCTTGCGGGCATTTCCCCTGTCCGGATCGTCCATGGCAAGGGGACGGGCGCCTTGCGCAAGGCGACCCGGGAGGCTTTGTCCCGGGACCGGCGGGTCAGGTCCTTCCGCCAGGGCGCGGACGGGGAGGGCGGCGACGGGGTGACCGTGGCCGAGCTCATTCTTTCCTAGCCGGTCATGTATAATAATACCAGGGACAGCTGTCAGAGCTTCCCCGCAAGCGACCCGCCGGGGCGGTTTACCGGCCGCCCGAGATCCAATACGCAGAGAGTGACGGGTGACATGAATCAAGCGTGGCTGTTCAACCGGGGTGAAAATTACCAAAGCTACAAGATGCTGGGTGCGCGTCCGCACCTTTCCCCGGAAGGCGGCCAGGGCTACCGTTTCGCAGTTTGGGCACCCCGCGCGGCGGGCGTCAGCCTGGTCGGCGATTTTAACGGCTGGGATCCTCAGGCAGATATCCTGCAACCCTACGGCACCACCGGAATCTGGCATGGCTTCGTGGAAGGCGCTCTGGAATGGCAGCGCTACAAGTATGCCATCCGGACCTCGTCCGGCCGTCTTCTTCTGAAGGCCGATCCCTTCGCACGGCATGCGGAAACCAGACCGGGGACGGCTTCCATTCTCTATGAGGCTGAAAATGACTACCAGTGGGGCGATGCGGACTTCCTGGCCTCCCGCCCCGATGCCCTGGAGGCAGGACCTCTCAACATCTATGAAGTGCACCTGGGATCCTGGAGGCGTTACGCGGATGGCCAGGTTTACAGTTACCGCGAATTGGCACCGCAGCTTGCTGACTACTGTAAAGAGATGGGCTACAATGCCGTTGAATTGATGCCCGTCATGGAGTATCCGCTCGATGCGTCCTGGGGCTACCAGGTGACCGGCTACTTTGCCGCCACTTCCCGCTATGGGACCCCGGCCGACCTCAAGCACCTGATTGATGTCCTGCATCAGTCGGGTATCCGCGTCATCCTTGACTGGGTCCCCTCGCATTTCCCCAGGGACGATTTTGCCCTGGCCCGCTTTGACGGGCACCCTCTTTACGAAGATCCCGACCCCGGCCGCGGCGAGCACCAGGACTGGGGGACCCTGGTTTTCAATTACGGACTTGCAGAAATCCGGTCTTTTCTCCTGTCCAGCGCCTGGTTCTGGATCGATGAATTTCACGCCGACGGCCTGCGTGTAGATGCCGTCAGCAGCATGATCTACCTCGATTTCGGCCGGCCGTCGGCCCAACCGAATCACGAGGGGACTTTCGAGCACATGGAAGCCATTGAATTTCTCAAAACGCTCAACGGTTTGATCCGTTCGCATTTTCCTCACTGCATCCTGGCAGCGGAGGAATCGACCCCCTACCCGGATGTCACCGCCCCCCTTGACCAGGGAGGGCTCGGCTTCACCCACAAGTGGAACATGGGCTGGATGAACGATACCCTTTCCTATATGGAGACCGATTATTTTGATCGGGGCCGGGTCCATGAAAAAATCACCTTTTCCATGGTTTATGCCTTCCGGGAAAATTTCATTCTTCCTTTTTCCCACGATGAGGTGGTCCACGGCAAAAAGACACTGCTGGGACGGATGCCGGGCGATTACTGGCGGCAGTTCGCTTCACTCAGAAGCTGTTACATGTATCAGATGTCCCACCCCGGAGGCAAGCTCAATTTCATGGGCAATGAGTTCGCCCCTTACCTTGAATGGCGTTACTACGAGGAGCTGGAATGGTTTATGCTGCGCTACCCGCGCCACCGCGAGATGAAGGATTTTGTCAGGGATCTCAATCATGTTTACCTGAGCCATCCCGCTTTCTGGGAGACAGACGGTTCCTGGGACGGCTTCGAGTGGCTGCAGGCAGATGATCGTGACCGAAGCATCTTTGTATACGCCCGCAAGGCGGCGGACAGAAAAGAAATCGTCGTGGTGATCCTTAATATGACGCCCGCTGCCTACGAATCATATGTCATCCCTGTTCCGGAAGAAGGCCGCTACCGACTTCTTTTGAACAGTGATGCGGTCCAATATGGCGGGAGCGGCTATGGAGGGCTCGAGGAGCAGGCGGCCTGGACGGCATCTGCCGGTCCGGATGGGGAAAACCCGCACCGGGCTGAATTGCAGCTGTCCCTTCCGCCCTTGGCGGGTGTGTATCTGCATTACACGGGAGAAAGAGAGGAATAAGCATGGCCAGGCAAGAGATGATCGCCATGATCCTGGCAGGCGGCCAGGGGTCAAGACTGGGTGTCCTGACCGATTATATCGCCAAGCCGGCGGTTCCTTTTGGGAGCCGCTACCGGATCATCGATTTCCCTCTCAGCAATTGCACGAATTCAGGCATTGAGACGGTCGGCGTCCTGACCCAGTATCAGCCGCTCGAGCTCAACTCCTACATCGGCAACGGCCATTCCTGGGATCTGGATCGAAACAATGGGGGAACTTTTATCCTGCCTCCTTTTCTCAGCCAGGAGGGAAATGAGTGGTATAAGGGAACTGCCAACGCCATCTACCAGAACATTCCTTTCATCGACGGCTTCCGGCCTGCCTATGTGCTGATTCTGTCAGGTGACCATATTTACAAAATGGACTATGCCAGGATGGCGGCTGCCCACATGGAGATGAAGGCGGAGGCGACCATCGCCGTCATTGAAGTGCCCTGGAGTGAGGCATCCCGCTTCGGCATCATGAATACGGATGAAAACGGCCGTGTTCTCGATTTTGAAGAGAAACCGGCCGAGCCGAAAAACAATCTGGCTTCCATGGGTGTCTACTGTTTTTCCTGGGAGGTTTTGCGCCAGGTCCTGATTGAGGACGAAAAAGACCCCAACTCAAAAAATGACTTCGGAGGCGATGTCATTCCCAAAATGATTGAAGGGGATTACCGCGTTTATGCCTACAACTTTGGCGATTATTGGAAGGATGTGGGGACCATCGTGTCACTTTGGGAATCCAATATGGATCTGCTCACCAAACCGGACGAGATCAACCTCCGCGATCTTTCATGGCCCATTTATTCCAAAAATCCCCAGCGGCCTTCTCATTATCTGGGACCCCATGCGCGCGTCAGCAATATTGCCGTAACCGATGGCGCGGAAATTCTGGGAGAGGTCCGCAATTCGATCGTCGGCTATAACGTGACGGTGGCGGAAGGAGCCGTGGTCAAAGATTCGCTTCTCATGCCCGGGTCAAGGGTTGGGGAAGGGGCTGAATTGACCCGTTGCATCGTGGGCATGAATACGGTGATCGAGCCTGACGTCCGGGCCACTCCCCAGGTCAAAGACGGCACGGAGGATTTTCTTAATCCGCTTTGCCAGGACCATATCACCGTCTTCGCGCCCGGACTGATTATCCGCCGGGGATCAGCCATCGCCGGCAATTCCATGATCGGGCCCGCACACAGCCGTTCACACCCCCACATCGCAGGGTTGAACCCTGATCATGTCGGAAGGGAGATGGGGCCATGCTAACCGATGCCATGGGGCTTATTTTGGCAGATAACCGGCGAATCCAGCTTGACGCGCTCAACCAGCCGCGGGCTTTGGCGGCCGTTCCCTATGCCGGCCGCTTCCGGATTGTCGATTTTACCTTGTCCAACATGGTCAACTGCGGGATCAAGCGTATCGGCGTCGTTGCCCTGACCCGCTACAAATCCCTGATGGACCATATCGGTACAGGCGCCTGGTGGGATCTCGACCGGATGAGGCAGGGACTCTACCTGATCCCTCCCTACATCAATCCGGTTACACGTGCACCCGACCGGACCGACGCCCAGGGAATCATCGATTTCATTGAAAGCGGTGATCAGCGCCACGTCTTTATTTCATCCAGCGACTATGTATCCAATATCCGGTACAGACCGCTTTTGGAGCGGCACCTTGAGTCAGGTGCTGACATGTCAGTCTATTTCGCCCGTGACGGGCATATTCCGCGGGCCTTCTCCCTGGCCATCGAGCTGGATGATCAGTCGCGGATCCGGGATCTCATGATTGATTATCCGGGGAGGGGAAGCCGGCTTAACGCTTTCGGCCTGATTGTCATCTCCAAATCGCTGCTGCTCCAGATTCTTGCCGAAATGATGGCCCGGGGGATCGCTGATTTTTCCATTGTGGGCCTGCTCCAGCTTTACAGGCAGTTCAGCATCCAGGCTGTCGAATACAAGGGTCTGCTCTTTCGGATTTACGACACGGCAAGCTATTTTGATGCCTCCATGCGGGTGCTTGAGAGCCAGGTCCGCTGCGAATTATTCTCCACCGAACGGCCCATCTATACCAAGGTTAAAAACCGGGCGCCCTGCATTATTTCACCCGAAAGCGGCAAGGTCAATAATGTGCTGGCCTCGGATGGCTGCGCCATCATGGGGGAAGTGGAGAACAGTGTCTTGTTCCGCGGATGCATCATCGGCCGAAATGCCCGCGTGACCAACAGTGTTCTCTTTCAGGACGTACAGATCTCGGAAGGTGTCACCCTGGATCACGTCATCGTTGATAAAAACAGCGTCATCAAAATGGGGGGCAAGCTGCTGGGCCAGGTTGGCTATCCCATCGTCATCGGGAAAAATTCCATCGTCTGACGAAAGGGGGTGAAAGTTTGAAAATTCTCTTTGTAACCTCGGAGATGGTTCCCCTGGCTTCGACCGGCGGACTCGGCGATGTGGCGGGCTCACTTCCCGAGGCGCTGCGGGAGAGAGGGCTTGACCTGCGGGTCATCATGCCGCTTTACAAAACCATCAAGCAGTCCTACGCATCGGAACTGCATTTTTTAAGATGGTCCATCATCAGGCTGGGCTGGCGGACCATGTATAGCGGCCTCTTTTCCATGGAAATAAATGGGGTTCCGGTCTACCTGATCGACAACGATTTTTATTTTGGCCATGACAAACTCTACATTGACTACGCTTTCGATATCGAACGATTTGCATTCTTTCAAAGGGCCGTCCTTGAAGCCATGGGGCAGCCCATGGCTTTCGAACCCGACCTGCTCCATCTGAACGACTGGCAGACCGGTATGATCCCGGCACTTCTTGAGTGCCACTACAAGCGGTACGGCCATCATGCGGGCGTCCAATCGCTGATTACCATCCATAACATGAGGCACCAGGGGATCCACGGCCGCGAAAGAGTGCAGGACCTACTCGACCTGCCCGATGAGTACATGACTGAGTCACGGGTCCTTCATGACGGCACTCCCAACTTCCTCAAGGCGGGAATTGTCTATTCCAACCGGGTCACGACTGTTTCTCCAACTTATGCGCAAGAGATCATGACCTCCTATTTCGGGGAGGGGCTGGAAGGGGTTCTGGCAAGTCAAAGCTGGAAAATCCAGGGAATTCTCAATGGCATTGACGTGGATCTATACAACCCCGAAACTGATCCGGAGATTGCCTCAACCTATTCAGCCAAGGCCTGGATGAGGGGAAAAGCGGCCTGCAAGAAAGCCCTCCAGGAAGAACTGGGGCTTCCGAAAGCTGCAAAAGAGCCCTTGCTGGCCATGGTCACCCGTCTTGACCGTCAAAAAGGAATCGACCTCCTGCTCCATATCCTGGACGAACTGCTTGAAGAGGAGATCCAGTTCGCCCTGCTTGGGACAGGCGATCCTTCCTACGAAAAACAGCTGCAGGATATTGAGTCACGTCATCCCGGCCGCATGCGGGCGGTCATCGCTTACGACCGCCATCTCTCCAGGCGGATCTATTCAGGCGCTGATCTCCTGATCATGCCTTCGCTCTTCGAACCTTGCGGGCTTTCGCAGATGATTGCCATGCGCTATGGCACCCTGCCGCTTGTGCGGCAGACAGGCGGCCTGGCGGACACCGTGGAGGCTTTCAACAAGTATGAAAAGACGGGGACGGGCTTTGGGTTTTTGAACATCAATGCCCATGAATTACTCTTCACAGCCAAAGAAGCCGTCCGCGTCTACCGGGAAGACAAGGAGGGCTGGCGCCTCATGGTCAAAGCTGCCATGGAGGGGGATTATTCCTGGTCCCGGTCGGCAAAATCCTATGAGAAGCTGTATCAGTCCATTCTCAAAGAAACGGGTTAACCCTTGCTGACCATCAGGCACGATGTCACCTCGCCCCGCTACCGTTCACCGTCAGGCCCGGTGCCTTGCGGAAGCCTGGTTACCTTCAGGGCGGCTCTGGGGGATGATTCCGCCCAAATCGATTCAGTCCGGCTTTTCTATGCTCACGGTTTGCGGGAGTTTCATCAAAGTTACCAGCGCATGGAAGAAGAGTCCTGCCAGGATGATTCCGCCTGGTTCAAATGTCAAGTACAGATGGATGAGGAACCGGGTCTCTTTTTCTACTGGTTTGAAGTGCGCTTGCGTGATGGCCGTTATCGGTGGGGCTTCCCGGATCAGGCCTCCCAGGGAACACGGGCGGAAACCCTGGACGGCAGTCCCTCTTTTTCCCTTGACGGTTCAAGTCCCATCCCGGGCTTTCAGCTGACGGTGCATGCAGGCGACTTTGTGACGCCTGACTGGATGAAGGGGGCGGTTATCTACCAGATCTTTCCCGACCGGTTCAGCCGGGGCAGCCGTTTTGACCGGGCCCGCGCACAGGAATTGATGCAGCGGCCGGAAAGGATCTGGCACAGCGACTGGAGAGAGGAAGTCGATTTCAAGGGCAAAGCCCCGCAAGGCTACCAGGCTTGCGATTTTTTCGGCGGAACCCTGGAGGGAATCGTGGAACAGCTTCCCTATCTGGCCTCCATGGGGGTGACGGTTCTTTACCTCAACCCGGTCTTTGAAGCCCAGTCCAATCACCGCTATGATACCGGCGATTATTTGACCGTTGATCCCCTCCTTGGCACCAATGACGACCTGATCCGGCTTTTCAAGGAAGCCGGAGGGCTTGGCATCCAGGTCATCCTGGACGGTGTCTTCAGCCATACCGGGGCAGACAGCCTCTACTTCAACCGCTACGGCCGCTACCCTTCGGCCGGGGCCTGGCAGGAAATGAGGGACGGGATCCCTTCCGATTTTACTTCCTGGTACCGCTTCGCCGGTGACTCTGAAATCAAGCGTTATCGGGAGGAGGGGGATTGTGAAAGCGCAACCGGGGAAGAGCCCCTGCTTTACGAGTGCTGGTGGGATTTTCACTGCCTGCCCAATGTCAATGAGGAAGACCTGTCGTACCGCCGCTTCATTTGCGGCCCTGATGGAGTTCTGGCCTATTGGATTCGCCGGGGATGTGCCGGATTCAGGCTGGATGTTTCGGATGAGCTCCCTGATTCTTTCCTGAGACTGCTGCGGAAGCGCATTAAACAGGAACGCCCTGACGCCTTTATCCTGGGGGAAGTCTGGGAGGAACCGACCGCGAAGATCAGCTACGGACATCACCGGGATTTTTTGTTTGGCAACACACACGATGCGGTGATGGGCTACACTTTCAGGCGGCAGGTGCTGGCTTTCCTTCAGAACAAGATCAAGGCGGAGCAAGTGGCTGACGCCTTCGAAAATACTCTCGCCGTCACCCCCAAGGAAGCTCTCTATACCCAGATGAACCTCCTGGGCAGCCATGATACCAGCCGGATTATCACGGAGCTTGCCGGGCGGCCCATGCCTGCCGGCAGGGAGGAGCAGGCCAGGCTTTCCCTGACCGGTGAGGAGCGCAAACGGGGTGAACGTATGCTCATACTTGCCTCTTTATTCCAGATCGCCTTTCCCGGTGCCATGGCCGTCTATTACGGGGATGAGCTGGGCATGGAAGGTTACGATGATCCCTTCAACCGGAGAACTTACCCCTGGGAGGCAAAGGGCGGCCCGCCTGAAAGCAGGCTGAGGGAACAGCTCGCCTCCATCATGCGTTTGAAGAGCCGAACACCTGTGCTGAAAACAGGCTTGTTCGAAATTGTCAGCGCCAGGGAGGGAGCCATTTTGTTACGCCGGTATAAGGACGGCGGGCTGGACGCTTTCGGAAAACCGATTGCAGGTCCCTCACAAGCCTGGATCGCCATCAACCGCGCTGACGGGACAGCCGCTTTTCCCGCGCAGACCGGCATCGGGCCTTTGGGACCGGAAAGCGGCGCCGTCTACCTGGATGGTGAAAGGGTTTTTTCTTTCTAGACGCCCGGGCGGGCGGGAATCTTCTTCAACAGGGCAAAGCGGGGCAGGCCCTCTTCATGGATCTGATGCGGTTCTCCCCCGATAAGAGGAAGCGCGTAATCGATGAAATCCCGGGTGACTCCATTGCCTTCTTCATTGATCCAGGTCAGAGGGACCATTTTCTCCCGGTTGGCGACTTCCTCCAAAGGCACTTGAATGATCTCGCATCGATAAGCTCCATGGCCGGGGCGGGCATAGCCCATCATGACGCCGCTGGCGCCTTCCATGGCCGCTTTTACTCCGGTACGCCCGGCGAGGAGTGCTTCCTCAATATCGACTCCCGAAGCACAGTGGGCAGCCGACCGCTGCAGGAGAGAAAACTCAATTCCTCTTACCTTCACCCCCAATTCCCCGGCAAGGAGATCGGCCAGCAGGGCAGCAGTACCGCCCAGCTGCTTGTGGCCGAAGGCATCAGTCGCCCGGCTTGACAGCTGTTCGGCAACCAGGCGCCCGTCCGCTGTCATGATGCCTTCCGACACGCTGATCAGGACAACATTCTTTTGCCTTAGGACCTGACGGGCATCTGCCAGCATCTTTTCCTGATCAAAGGCCACTTCCGGCAAATAGACCAAATCAGGACCCCGGCCGATAACTCCCGCGAGCGCAGAGGCTCCGGCAAGCCAGCCTGCGTGACGTCCCATGCATTCAAAGACGACCGCCATGGGGGTCTTGTAGGAGTGGGTATCATGCCAGACCTCGGCGATTGAGGTGGCGATGTAGCGGGCGGCTGAGCCGTATCCCGGACAGTGATCGGTCCCGAAAAGGTCATTGTCAACTGTCTTGGGGATGCCGATCACGCGGCAGTCGTAATCTTTGCTTTGCAGGTAACGTGAAACCTTGGAGCAGGTGTCCATGGAATCGTTGCCGCCATTGTAGAAAAAATACCGGATGTCGTACTTACGGAGGATTTCGAGAATTCTTTCGAAATCTCCGTCATCGGCCTGTGGATCCTCCAGCTTGTAGCGGCAGGTGCCCAGAATGGAGGAGGGCGTGCCGCACAGCAGTTCGAGCTCTCTTCGGTCCTCCTTTGAGAGATCAAAGAGATCGTCATGGAGGATACCCTCAATGCCGTGATGCATGCCGAAGACCCGGGGGATCAACCCGGGGTGTTCCAATGCTTCCAGGATTACGCCCGCAGCGCTGGCGTTGATCACTGAAGTTGGCCCGCCCGACTGTCCAAAAATGAGGTTTCCTTTAAGTGCCGTCATAATTGCCTCCAAAGATCACGTCTAAATGTCAATGGCCCGGAAAAGCCTGCCTGCCCGCTTCACGACGAGGAAGCTTATCCAAATTGAAAAGATCAAAGCGAAAAGGAAAATGCTGACAGCCGTGACAGCTGAACGGCCGCCGGACAGGCGCAGGACCAGGAAACTGAAGCCGGTGAGCAATCCAAGGTAGGCAAACATGCCCAGACTGGTCACCAGGGCGCCTTTCGTATTTTTTACGGCCTGGATTTCGTTGGTCCAATCAAGGAGGGGAAAGACCATGTCTGTGTAGAAACCTGTCATCTGGACCAGATAGGCATTGAGCCAGGCCGTGAAGAAAACAATCAGGCCGAAAAACCAGGAGGCAGAGAGAAAGACCGTCAGTCCAAGGGTGAGAATCAGCCATATCAAAGTCATGGTGGTCATGCCGGGTGTGAGCCAGGCCAGCACCTGGGTACGGATCGGAACAGGCATCAGCTTCGAATAGGCGAAAAGTGAACCCTGCCGGGATAAGGAGGAAGCTGACATCATATTGGTACCGGAAAAAAAAGCGGCCAGACCCGAGACGATCAGGACCAAAAGCCAGCTGAATTTTTCCCAAAGGCCGGAGGCGACCCAGCTTCTTGCCATTGCGATCAGGGAGGCACCCTCCAGCGCTGACTTTTCCAAATTGACCAGCGTGACGGCCAGGATGCCGATCATCATGGCAGGGAAGAGGGTGGCACCCAGGATGGTCTGAGTGAAGAAGGCGGGGGTACGCAGGAGCAGCTTCCATTCTTTGCTGACAATGGCCCGGTAGGCGCTTCTCGGGGTCAAGGCCCGTACTTGCTGTTCAGGGCTCAGTTCCCTGTGCCGTCTGGCGCCGGCCTTCAAACCCAGGACACCGGGCAGGTAGAGCTTGTTTGCCAGAAGCAGGAGCAGGGCCAGGGCGGCAGCATTCAACGCCAGCGCAGCCGACCCGTACAAAAGCGTTTGCCAGGAACCGGCACGGACCAGCATGCCGACCCCGAAAGCCGAGGAGGGCAGGAAACGCAGGGCACCCTGGAGGAAGGGGGGAATGCCGCCGGGAGCCACCACAGAGTAACCGGGTATCTGGTCACTCATATTTTTCATGTTGATCACGACGGAGAAGACGATGGCGATCAGGATGGCCAAGACGGAAGTGACCATCTGGAAGCGGTCCTTGTCGCGCGCAAATTTTGTGTAGCGCATCAGGACCATGACGAGGATGGTGATCAGGGCGAAGGGGGCCAGCATGATGAAGAACATGAAGGGGACAAGCTGGACAAAATACGGCCAGGGCCTGGCCGTCATGACTCCGTGGGTGATCAGGGCAGGCAAAAAAGCAAGGGTGGGGAAAAGAGTGACGGGGATGAAAGCCTGGGTCATCTTGCCTGCGATGATCACCGAGGGCTTGACAGGTAAAACCAGCAGGATTTCCAGGCTGCTTTCATGATAGAGGGTGGGGATGGCCTGCAGGATACCGAAGAGCAGGATCAGTATGGGCGCTCCGACCGCCGCCATGTGAATGAATCCATCCAGGTTGCCGGTTTTGATGGCTGCCTGCGTAATTCCGATCCCGTACATGACCGAATAAAAAGATAAGAGGAGGACAATGAAAAGGTAGAGCGCGATTGAAGTGCCCCTGGAAACTGTCTTAGTCTTTTTCCTCTTTCTTGAACCCAGGCCGAATCCGCGGTTGAAGCTTCCGATCATCTCGCTCAGGAGGGGCCTCATGAGGATGAAATACTGTTTCACCTGGTCCTCCCTCCTAAAGGCTGAAGCTCTCTGTCATTCCCTCACTGCCGCTATCATTGACCAGGCGGAGGAAGAGCGACTCCAATGAGCTGTCTTCGGCATAGCGTTCTTTCAATTCACTCATGGTGCCGACAAACAGCAGTTTGCCCCTGTCGATGACACTCAGCCGGTCACAGACTCTTTCGGCTACCTCCAGCACATGGGTCGAAAACAAAACAGTTTTGCCGGCGTCGGCGTGTTCCCTCATCAGCTGTTTCAGCTGGAAAGAGGAGGCGGGGTCCAGGCCAGTCATGGGTTCGTCAAGGAGCCAGGTTTCAGGGTCGTGTAAAAGGGCTCCGGTCAGGATCAGCTTTTGCTTCATGCCGTGGGAATAGGTCCGGATCATCTGATTCAAGACATCCTGGATGCCGAAACGCCGGGTTAAATCGCGGACGCGCTCTTCCCGGTCTTTTTTGTCCACCCCGTAGATGTCCGCGATGAAGCGGAGATATTCAATGCCTTTCAATCGCAGGAAGGTATCCGGATTATCGGGGACGAAAGCAAAGAGCCGCTTGGCTTCAAGGGGATCCTGTTCGATGTCGTGACCGTTGACAGTGATGGACCCCTGATCAAGCGACAGCAAACCTGTAATCAGTTTCAAGGTAGTGGTTTTACCCGCGCCGTTGGGCCCCAGGAAGCCAAATATCTCACCGTCACGGATATCCAGCGTCAGGTTATCGACAGCCTTGTGGATCCCGTCATAGCTTTTGCTCACATTTTTCAATTGGATCATTTTCTGCCACTTCATCCCTCTCCGGTCTCCGGCTGTTCCTCCATGCCGGACACACGTATCCAGTATAGGAAAAAGGACTGCCAAATTCAATGAAAGTGCTGCCTGCGCTGCTTCCTCCAAGTTGACAAGGCCGGCGGGGTTTGACATAATGGCTTGGCCGGCGCTCCGCCGGCCATAGAGGCGGCCATGGCGGAATTGGCATACGCGCACGTTTGAGGGGCGTGTGGGAGACCGTACGAGTTCGAGTCTCGTTGGCCGCACCAACTGACAGCCACTTGTCCTTCCGGTCTGGACCGGAAAGGCAAGTGGTTTTTTAGTACAATGTTGCGGGGAGGATTTGTCCTTTGATTGACCGCTATTCATGGTATGGGGCGCATGGCATCAGCAGGGAGGTTTTTGATCTCTCGGAGGCCGCCATGCAAAAAACGAAAGGCGTCATGGGGCGCATCGACCAGGTTCGCGAGAAACGGCAGCTGGAGATGCTGGCGGCATTCGTGGACACGGGAGTATCCGAAAGCGCCTTTTCCTCCAAGACTGGCTATGGCTACGATGACGCGGGCAGGGATCAGCTTGAAGCGGTTTTTGCCAGGGCTTTCAGGGCTGAAGATGCCCTGGTCCGGCTCCAGTTCAGTTCGGGCACCCAGGTCCTTGCCACTTGCCTGCGGGCACTTCTTTCTCCGGCTGACGAGATGCTGATTGCAACGGGCAGGCCCTATGATTCCCTGCTCCCGACCTTGGGACAGGTTCAGGGTGCCGCGGAAAAACCTGTCTTCCGCCAAAGCTTGACGGCCCGGGGTGTTCTGATCCGCCAGGCCGACCTGCTGCCGGACGGGGAGCCTGATCTTGACAGCATCCGCTCCATGGTTGGGCCGGCGACACGTCTCGTCCATGTGCAAAAGTCCAGAGGCTACTCCAAGAGGCGCGCCTTGCTGAATGAGGACATCCGGCAGATTGCGGAAGCAGTCAAAGAGGTCAATGACCGAGCCATAATTTTTGTAGACCACTGCTACTCGGAATTTGTCGAAATGGCGGAACCTCTCGAATTCGGGGCTGATCTGATCGCCGGATCCCTGATTAAAAATCCTGGTTCAGGCATTGCCCCCGGGGGGGGCTACGTGGCGGGCCGGGCCGATCTGATTGAGGAGGTCAGCCAGGCCATGACAGCGGTGGGTGTAGGCCGGCATGTGGGGCCCTCTTTCGGCCTGACCCGGCTGCTCCTGCAAGGACTCTACCTGGCACCGGCCGTGGTTGCCTCAGCCATGCAAGGTGCCGTGCACCTAGCCGCTCTTTTCAGTCTGGCAGGCTATGAGACAGCCCCCCTGCCCGACGGGGAACGCGGTGACATCGTCCAGCTGGTCAGCCTCAAGTCCCGGGCAAAACTGGAAGCCTTTTGCCGGGCCATTCAATCGGCTTCCCCCATTGATTCATTTGTCACCCCTATCGCTGCGCCCATGCCGGGCTATGACTGTGACATCATCATGGCCTCGGGATCCTTCATTCAGGGTTCGACCATCGAACTGTCCGCTGACGGCCCCGTCAGGTTTCCTTTTGATGTTTTTGTTCAGGGGGGCCTGAACTTCGAGCAGGCCAGGCTGGGCGCCATGAAGGCACTTGAAGGAGTGCGGAATGTTCAGTGAGCCAGCCAGTGTTTAACAACAGGAAACGCCAGGGCGGCGCCGGTCAAATGACCGATGAACTCGGGGTCAGGCGTGCTGGCCTGGAGAGGCGGAGGCGGGCAGTGCATCTGGCCCTCGCCCTCCTCGTTATTGCGACAGTTTCCTACGCGGTCTGGTCCATCCTTTTTGTGTTGACCGGAAGAAGCGAGGCAGTTCGCCTTTCTTTCATCAGGCGCGGCTCAATTGATCTGACAGCAAGCTGCCCGCTGATCTTTTTGGACAATGGCACGGCGGTGCTGTCTCCCGCCGGAGGCCTGCTTGTCCCCCTGCTCGCAGATGGGCAGCGGGCCGCCAAAGGTGAAACGCTGGCTTTGATCGTTGCGCCTGATAAGGAAGAGGTGGCCGGCCTTTTCAAAAATTCCATGGAAAAGTATCGGGCCAGGCTGTTTGTGGCAGGCGGATTTGCAGATCCGGCCCGTTTCCAATCGCCCCGTTCCCCCGCAGACAGTCGCTTGCGCAATGCCATCCGCGCCCTGGCTGATCTGGGCGGAAAACCCGACCTCAGGCCGCTCGGCAGCAGCCTGGAGCGAATAAGGCATGAGTTTAACGGGGCCGGTCTCGAGGCAGCGCTCTTTGCCGGGGAAGATGAGGAACTGTCGCAGTATGCCTTGGAATGCGAGGCGCTTCTTGAGCACTTGAAAGCCGACCCGCGCACTTTGATACTTCGGGCGCCCGAAGCGGGTGAAGTGCATTTTTCGATGACAGAACTGCCTCCTCTGGACCCCATCTGGGAGGAAATGCGCCTTGAGATGGAGGCGGTGCCTCTGCGCTGGGTTCACACGCGCAACAAGCAGAATGACCGGCGTTTCATGCAGGTAAGTCAGGGAGAGATCATTGCCGGCATCCGCCGCTTCAGCGGCCTGAAAGCTGCCTTTTATCTGGACCATGAGACCGCGGAGGCTCTTTCCATCAAAAAAGGTCAGCGGGTCGACCTGTCCGATCCGTCCGGAGGACTTGATCTTGGAGGATGTATGGTAGAGAGGGTGGAAAAAACCGGCCCCGGCCAGCTCTATCTGCTCAGCTGTGATGGACCGGCCTGCTCTTCCCCGCGTCATGCGGCTCTGGCCGAAGTCCTGTTGGTTGTCGGCCGGACAAGCGGTTTGCGCGTGCCGGTGGCCAGCCTGCTCGATTACGACAGGGAGACTCAAAGCGCCGGCCTGAGACGTATCAAGGGAGGCATGACGGAGACCATTGAAGTGAAGGTCACGGCCGCGGATGAAAGCCATGCCCTGATTCTTTCCAAAGAAGGAGAGGAGAGGCCGCTGGTCGAGGCCGATCTGTACGTGGTCAACCCCTGGTCCATCGGGGACGGGCAGCTGATTGACTAGAAAGGGAGAAGTCTGTGAACCGGAGGATTGAGATCAATGAGGACAGATCGCAGACCATCGGCAGGAACCTGGAGGAATTGATCCAATCAATCCGGCTGACGGCGCTTGAGGCAGGCCGTGACCCCGATTCAGTCCGCCTGGTTGCCGTCACCAAAAATTTCCCCGCTTCGGATGTCGAAGCTGCTTTCCATCACGGGCAGCGGGTATTTGGAGAAAACAGAGCGCAGGAACTTGTTGCCAAGGCCTCTGAGCTTGATTCCGGGGTCGACTGTGAATGGCATATGATCGGGACACTTCAGACCAACAAGGTCAAATACCTGACCGGTCTGGTCTCACTGATCCATTCCGTCGACAGCCTGCGTTTGCTTGAAACCATCCAGCGCCGGGCCGAGCGGATGGCACTGGTCCAGGATGTGCTTTTGCAGGTCAATGTGTCGGGAGAAGACAGCAAACACGGCTTTTCACCTTCAAAGATGGATCTTGTCCTCCAGGAGCGGGGGAATCTGTCCCATGTCAGGATCAGGGGACTGATGACCATGGCCCCGTTTTTTGATGACCCCGAGCGGGCCAGGCCTGTCTTTGCCCAGCTCCGGCTCCTGAGGGACCAGCTGTCGGAACGCCACGGCATGCCCCAGCTGGCCGAATTGTCCATGGGCATGACCGCTGACTACAAACAGGCCATCGCGGAAGGCGCGACCATTGTCAGGATCGGCAGCGCCATTTTTGGGCAGCGTACCCCATAAACTGTTGATCATAACAAGATGATGACAGACCGGTGACAGTTTGCCGCCTTGATTGAAAGCGCCCTTCCTTGTCTTTATAATGAGTGAACAAACGCAAGGCGTTTCAACAGGCCTGTCTTCATTTCATTCAGAGCCGACCGGCGGGGCCAGGGAGAGAGTGATGAGCAATTTTTTGAATAAACTGTTCGGTAGAACGGACGACGACTACGACGATTACACCGGCCTGGATACCTACGAATCTTACCCGGGCGAAGAGTCCCTTTCCGGCGAACGCGCTGTGCCACGCGAGATGAGACAGAAACGGTCCAGTGAACGCACGGTGCCCTTCCCGGGCACCAAACAGGGTGTGGATAATACGGTTGTCCTGGTGGAGGCTTTTGACATTGATACAGCCTGGCCCGTCTGCGACCATGTCAAACAGGGCAGAACCGTTATTTGCAACACAGAACGTCTGTCGCCGGATATCCGAACCCGTTTCCAGGATATCGTATCCGGTTCTGCTTATGCCATTGGCGGCCTGCTCCAAGCCGTTTCCCAATTTATCTTTGTCTTTGCCCCTGCGACAACCCGCATCGATTTTGATGACGGCCGCCTGGCCTTCAGTTCGCTTCGCAATGCCAGCCGTGAGCCGGCCATGTCAAGACTGAGAGGCGACCGCGACCCGGCACACCATGTGCGCTGAAATGGAGAAGATTGCGGTATCCCGCGGCCGGATCCTGATCGGCCTGGATGTGGGGGGCAGCATCACGAAAATTGTGGGTTTGGGGAAGGGCATCCAGCTTCGCGAAGCCCGGGTCCAAGCCAATGATCCCATCGCCTCCGCTTACGGCGCCCTGGGGAAATTCCTGACACTGAACGATCTTCGCATTGACCAGATTGAATCCATTCACGCGACAGGTGTCGGCGCATCTTACCTGGATGGCAGATTGATGGAATGTGAAACCGTCCTGGTGCCGGAATTTGATGCCGTCGGCCTGGGCGGCCTCTATGCAGCTTGTCTGGACCGGGCTATTGTGGTCAGTATGGGAACGGGGACATCTATTGTTTACGCTGACCGCAGCGAAATCCGCCACATTATCGGCTCAGGGGTTGGCGGAGGCACCCTGCTGGGACTGGCTCAGGTCATTCTAAATGTCCGGGATTTTGACAGTGTGGGGGAACTGGCCGACAAGGGTGATCTCCGGAGGATCGATTTAACCGTGGGCGATATTTCCCGCTATGAAATACCGGGACTTTCAAATGATACCACCGCCTCCAACTTCGGCAAAGTCGGTGATCAGGCCACACCAAACGATCTGGCCATGGGCATTGTCAATCTGGTCTTCCAGTCGGTGGGAACGGATGCCGTCCTTGCCGCCAAACTTGAAAAGGTTGAAAAAATTGTCTTTACAGGGAATTTGCTTCATCTCGACAAGGGCCGCCATGTTCTTGCCGATTTTTCCCAGCTCTATTCCGTTGATATCTTAATTCCCGAGCGGGCCGAATACGCAACGGCGCTCGGTGCAGCCCTCTATAAGGCGCACTGACAACAAAAAGCGCCAGGGGTGAGGAGTATTTTGTTCGTCATTCCAGTAAGTAGCGTTACTGTAATAATCTAAAATGCCGAGCAGAGCGCAACAACAGGAAATCACGAGAGCATTAAAAGAGAAAAAAGAATAACATAAAAGAGTAAAGTCCATGCAAATAAAGCTTTACAAGGCACTTTATCGGAATTTGATAAGCTATGCCTCAGTAGCAGGTGTTGATGAATCTGCCTTACAGAAGTATTTTATTCCGGAAGGAAATACCAGTTCTAATAGTATTCTTTTTCGTCTATGTTCATCTTTACAGAATAGTGGCATGATGCGTAACTCCATAAAGTTTAACGATAAGGATACCAGGTATAGAGATATCGTCAAAAAGGTGCTGTTTGGTTTTAACACAGAGAAGTCAGCAGCTACATACTCTGATTGGGAAAGCATCTACAACGCCATGCTTGCCGGCGGTATTACGGATAACGGCAGCAAAGAAAAGAAAGAATCGAACTGGGAAAAATACTGCCGTGGTCTTTATGACGGTTTGCGATTCTTGGCCTATGGTAATGGCGAGAGGATAATAAAAGATCTTGTGGCCGTTTCAGCACTGACAGATCAAGAACTCAAAGAGATCTACACAATTTCGAATCAAATACACGGTCTCGGTTTTCCGCTAACTTGCGATTGGCTGAAAGAGTGTGGCTGCACATGGCTTGCAAAACCGGATGTCCACATCAGTAGAGTTGTCAAGTATCTGAAATCCGATGAGAAGTTCAAGGATAAAGACATACTCATGATGATGTTCTCATGGGCCGAAACTGTAAAATCAAGCGGCGAGGATATGGGTGCCACAGCATATAAAATTGACAAAATAATCTGGCTCTTGTGTACCGGTGAGTTTTACCTTGATGATAGACGAGTAGGCCGGGAAGCAATATACAGAGAAATTGATGCCTTAATATAAAAAAAAGCCTTGACAGCACCTATTGTTATACAAGAGTTTCTTATTCCGGGAATTTCACTTCCAGAGCAGCAGTGCATTGTAGATGAAATACAAGCGGAAATAGAGAATCAAGAGTAGAATAAGGCCGAGATAGCCGGTTAGAGGAATCAGATTGACGAAGTAATTATTCAATCAATTTCAGTGTAAAACAGAAGACCACACAAAAGGTTTGTCCTTCGGTGTGGTCTTCTGTTTAGCTCCACCTGAAGAATTCCGGTTAAAAATTCTCTTGTAAAAAGAATCCCTAATTGGCCTAGCCTTTGAGCGGTGCTTTTTGCCTGCACTTTATTCTCTTCTTCAAGCCTTGGATTTGATGTAGCGATCAATCGACTCGGCCGCCGTCTTGCCCGCGCCCATGGCCAGGATGACCGTGGCAGCGCCCGTGACTGCGTCGCCGCCTGCCCAGACCCCTTCCTTGGAAGTGGCCAGTGTTTCTTCATCAACGACGACGCCGCCCCAGGGTTTGCATTGAAGGTCGGGAGTCGTATCGCGCAAGAGAGGGTTGGGTGATTGCCCGATGGCGACGATGACCGTATCCAGATCGATGTTGAATTCGGAATCCGGGATGGGTACCGGCCGCCTGCGGCCGGAATCGTCGGGTTCGCCCAGCTCCATCCTGATGCAGCGGATGCCTGTGACCCAGCCTTCTTCATTGCCCAGGATCTCAACGGGGTTGGCCAGTAGACGGAATTCAATGCCCTCTTCCTTGGCGTGCTCAACTTCTTCATGCCTGGCCGGCAGTTCCTCTTCGGAACGGCGGTAGATGATGTAGACCTTGTCGGCTCCCAGCCTGAGGGAGGAACGGGCGGCATCCATGGCGACATTGCCGCCCCCGATCACGGCAACCCGCTTGCCGATGTTGATGGGGGTCGCTGAATCGGGCCAGCGCCAGGCCTGCATCAGATTGACACGGGTCAAAAACTCGTTGGCCGAGTAGACCTGGTTGAGGTTTTCACCCGGGATATTCATGAAACCCGGAAGTCCCGCCCCCGTTCCGATGAAAACCGCCTCAAAACCCTCTTTGCCGAGCAGTTCGTCCAGGGTCAGAACCTTGCCGATGACCATGTCGCACTCAATTTTGACACCCAGTTCTTTCAGCTGCTGGATTTCAGTCTGAACCAGGCTTTTGGGCAGACGGAACTCAGGGATACCGTACATGAGCACGCCGCCGGCCACATGCAGGGATTCGAAGATGGTCACCTGGTAGCCCAGCCTGGCCAGATCGCCGGCACAGGCCAGGCCTGCGGGGCCTGAACCGATGATGGCTACTTTGCGGCCGTTTGATTCCGGTTTTACGGGCGCTTCGCCAACGTGCTCGAAATGCCAATCGGCGGCAAAGCGCTCCAGGCGTCCAATCCCCACCGGTTCACCCTTGATGCCCCTGACGCAAACCAGTTCGCACTGGCTTTCCTGCGGACAGACACGGCCGCAGACAGCGGGCAGGCTGTTGGTCTCAATGATGGTCTGGTAGGCGCCTTCGAAATCGCCGCTGACAATACGATTGATGAAATCCGGTATCTGAACGTTGACGGGGCAGCCGCCGATGCAGGGCTTGTGCTTGCACTGCAGGCAGCGTGTCGCCTCCTCCATGGCCATCTCAGCCGTGTAGCCCAGGGCCACTTCGTCATAATTGCGGTTGCGGACATCCGGATCCTGCTCAGGCATTTCAGTTTTTTCGGGTTTCATGTTCGGCTTGTACTTAGCCATGGCGCACCTCCCCGGTCAAACGGCAGCGGTGAAGCTTCAGTTCTTCTTCACGGTCGAAGGCTTCCTGTTCCAGGTAGGCCCTGGACCTGCGGATCGATTCGTCAAAATCAACTTGATGGCCGTCAAAGTCAGGCCCGTCGACGCAGGCAAATTTCACCTGGCCATCTACAGTCAACCTGCAGCAGCCGCACATGCCGGTGCCATCGACCATGATGGTATTCATGCTGACAATGGTCTTGATTCCGTGGGATCGGGTCAGATTGGCAACTGCCCGCATCATGACCAGGGGACCGATGGCCAGGACCAGGTCAAAATGAGCGCCCTCCTTGATCAGGTCCTCCAGCACATGCGTCACAAAACCTTTGCGGCCACTGGATCCGTCATCCGTGATCAGGTGGAAGCGATCGGAAACGGCTTTCATTTCCTTCTCAAGGATGATCAGGTCCCGGGTTCGGAAACCGGCGATCACATCGATTTGGGCCCCGATTTGATGCAGGTAGGCAGCCTGCGGATAAGCGATGGCCATGCCAAGTCCGCCTCCGATGACCGCGACCCGCTTGCCGGCGTATTCATCAAGCTCTGAAGGCTTGCCGAGCGGACCGACGAAGCTGGCCAGCGTGTCGCCGACTTGTTTGTCACCCAGGCGTATGGTGGATTTCCCCACCATTTGGAAGATGATTCGGACAGAGCCGCTTTCCGGATCTGTTCCCGCGATGGTGAGAGGCACACGCTCGCCCTCCTCATCGACTCTGAATATAATGAATTGCCCCGGCAGCGCCTTGCGAGCAATCAGCGGGGCCTCAATGTCCATCAGGACTGTTTCGCTGTTAAGCTGCTCACGCGCTAGAATCTTGTTCAAAGCACATGCTCCTTCCCATAACTTGCGTCCCGGCAGCGGTCATGTGCGGCCGGTCAGCCTGTAATTACCTTAAAGAGAATACCATAAGGGCAGGGGATTGAGCAGGGTCCGGGAATCTATTTTTGCCAATCGAACTGGTACGCCCGGACCGCCTGTGATATAATATGGGTCGGGAAAGCCTGGCGGAAAGCAAAAGAGCGAAATGGAAATTTGCTCGAATGCTGAGCCAAAGTGCAGTGCCAGTGGGCATTTCAAGCTCGCTGCAGTTGATTTTGTTTCCTGAGATTGTTGGGTGTAACAGCGGTTGACAAGGTTGTGAATGGCTGTTATTCTAGCAAGGCGCCTTTCGGGAGGAAGGTGCGGTTGGACCTTGAAAATTGAACAGTGCGAAAAAGACGGGACCTTGATTTTGAATTGAGGTTTAGCGGACAGTGAAGTAATAAAGAGCCAAAGGGCTCTCATTTATACATGAGAGTTTGATCCTGGCTCAGGATGAACGCTGGCGGCGTGCTTAACACATGCAAGTCGAACGGGGGTCATTTGACGGAAGTCTTCGGACGGAAGTGATTTGACTCGAGTGGCGGACGGGTGAGTAACACGTGAGTAACCTGCCTTTTGCTGGGGAATAACTGTGGGAAACCATGGCTAATACCGCATGTTGTATCCACAAGGCATCTTGTGGGTATGAAAGGAGCAATCCGGCAGAAGATGGGCTCGCGTCCGATTAGGTAGTTGGTGGGGTAAAGGCCTACCA
>Ga0116183_1000084_pt1 | contig 98382 bp, 82 predicted proteins | sample AD_UKC078_MetaG_FD_89753 | JGI IMG/M metagenome (GOLD analysis project Ga0116183, IMG submission 89753) | Active sludge microbial communities of municipal wastewater-treating anaerobic digesters from USA - AD_UKC078_MetaG | ecosystem: Engineered > Bioreactor > Anaerobic > Digestate | place: USA...
AGCTTGGCCCGGTCGAATTCCCGATTGCCCGCCTTTTGCTCATCCATGCATTTGATGTAGGCGGAAAAGCAGTCAGCCGCCTTGACAAGGTAGATGGCTTCGCGGACCAGGGGTTCTTTTTCATCCGGCAAAAGAAGTTTTTCGTAGTGACAGGCCAGATCTTTTGGCAGCATGGCCAGGAGCGTCCGGCTGGCATCACGCTCAATCTCCCTGTAAGATGCCTCCATGCGGACATTATGGTATTTGACGGGCTTGGGCATATCACCCGTGATGATTTCGGGAAGATCGTGGAAAAGGGCCAGGGCCGCGACAAAATCAGGGTCAGGGCAGAGCCTGTTTTCAGGATAATACTCCTGGCGGACCAGGGCCAGCAGGTGGGCGATCACGGCGACATCGTGGGAGTGCTCTTGGAGGTTCTCCTGTTCCGTATTGCGCATCAGGCCCCAGCGGTTAATGTAGCGCATGCGGTGGATCATGGCAAAGAAGTTGGTATTCATGGACTCACACCCCATAGATCATCTTGAACATGCGGCTGGCAAAAGGATCAGTCATGCCGGCGATGTAGTCGGCCACCACCCTGGCCGGCCGGGCCCCCGGTTCGGGGTGCCTGCTCCTGAAGTCTTCAAAAGCCAGTGCGGGAGGACTGCCATCAGACGTTCCCTTCGATGCCAAGTTCAGATAATAGTCGAAGAGACCCTCCAGCGTGTTGCCCACCTGGGTCTCGTAGCGGATGACCCGGGGAGCGGTATAAATCTTCTCGTAGTTGATATCGATCAGCTCCTTGAGGGACTTGCCCGTCCGCTCGCTCATGATAATGGCATCCTGGCCCAGGCTGTTCTCGATCACATCCTTGACCAGCCGGTCCACCATCTGGCTGTTGTTGGCCCCCAGTATTGACATAAGGCCGGGGGGGAGTTCATCGAAGAAAAACAGGCCGCTTCTCGTCGCGTCCTCAATGTCGCGGCCCACATAGGCAATCCGGTCCGTGATCCGGACCACACACCCTTCCAGGGTGGCCGGGGGATCGTGACGCAGCGAACCGGGGATCAGGTCGGCTTCCTCTTTATTCCGAAGCGGAACCAGGACATATTCATCGTAACGCTCGCCGCAATGTGAAGCGATGCCGTCCCTGACCTCGAAAGTCAGATTGAGGCCGAACCGGTCCCTGTGCTCGGTCAGGATATCCACAACCCGCAGCCCGTGCCGCTCATGGCTGAAAGTCAGGCCCTGCCCGTTTGCCCGCAGCAGGCGGTCCAGGGTCGCCTCCCCGGCATGCCCGAAGGGGGCGTGTCCCAGGTCATGACCCAGGGCAATGGCCCGGATCAGATCGGTATTGAGTCGCAGTGCCCGGCCGATGGTCTCCGCCAGGTAACTGACGTAGAGGACGTGCTCCATCCGGGTGCAGACATGGTCATTTTGCGGATCGAAAAAGACCTGGGTTTTATGACGAAGTCTTCGGAAGGGAAGTGAATAGAGAATGCGGCCCATATCGCGTTCATAAACCGTCCGGACTTCACAGGCAGGCTCTTCCCTGTTGCGGCCGCGACTTTCCCTGGCCCGCATGGCAAAGGGGGACAGCCAATCCGTTTCCTGTCGTTCCTTGCTTTCGCGGGCAGTCATGGATACCGGGTATTCCTTATCTGGACACATCCATTCCACCTCCTTTTCTGTCTTGATGGTGGCAACGTGCTATCCGTCACGTGAAAGTGCCGACTGGCTCGCCATAAAACGTCTGATCTTATCGCTGAAAGCAATGGTAAGGATGGCATCGTCCCCGGTCCTTGTGATGCCCTGGATGGTTCCGGGGCCAAAGGACACATGGCGGACGGTGTCGCCAATCTTCAGCGAATCCGGATCCAGCGAAGCCTTGGCTTTTGCTTCAGCTGACCGGGAGCTGAGCCGGGTGACCGCCTTGTAGGCCGGCTCCTCTCCCGTTTCATCAATCTTCTTTCGGCCAAACATGGCCCAGGGAGGTGTTTGTTCGTCCCTCCTCCGCTTTTCTGAATCGGCTGATTCATTACGGTAGGCTCCGAAGGAGGCGTAGCCGAAGTAGCCGGTCTTCTCCAAAAGCTCGGCAGGGATGGCTTCGACAAAACGGGAGATGGGATTGTACTGGGTGTGGCCAAAAAGGAGGCGGGAAACAGCCGCAGTAATAATCAATTCCTTTTTCGCCCGGGTGATGGCCACGTAGGCCAGCCGCCTCTCCTCCTCCACTCCTTCTTCTTCCTCCTGGGCCCGGATGGAGGGGAAAATATCCTCTTCGGCCCCCACAATGAAAACAGTGTCAAACTCCAGGCCTTTGGCATTGTGGACGGTCATCAGCGAGACCGCCGGTTCATCCGTCTCCTTGTCCTGGTCACTGTAGAGGGCTGCCCGTTCCAAAAAGAGGCGGAGGAGTCCAGCTGTTGACCGGTCCGTCAGATGGTCGGCAATGTCTTCCGGCAGGAACTCCCAAAGCTCGTCGATGGCCTCGACCTGCAGCCTGGCCTCAAAATCGATGGCGTCCGATATCAGTTCAATCAGGTTCTCCAATCGGGACTCCGCCTCAAAATCCCCCCTGGCTTTTAACTCCTCATAGTAGGCGATCAGTCCGGTATCCTCTTCCACCTTCCTGATGTACTCCGCGAAAGTCAGTTCTCCCTTTTTTAATTCCTCCCGCAGCTGGTCGATCAGTTTGACAAAGATCAGGAGCCTGCCTCCGGCCCGCTCCAGGCCGGGCTCGCTTCCTGCGATCCGTGCCGCCTCAAAGAGCGGGATCCCCTTCCTTGAAGCCAGCTCTGACAGTCTTTCCAGGGTCAGGTCGCCGATTCCACGCCGCGGCTGGTTGACCACCCTTCGGAAGGCCAGATCATCTTCGGTCGACTGGATCAGGGCCAGATAAGCCGTGACATCCTTGATTTCAGCCCGGTCATAAAAGCGGGTGCCGCCGTAGACCCGGTATTCCAGCCCCAGCTCGCGGATCGCAAATTCCAGGTTCCGCGACAGGGCGTTCAGCCGGTAAAGGACCGCGATATTGGGTTTTTCTCCCTCCCCGGCCGCCTGAAAACGCCGCTGAATCCCCCGGGCCACGTACCGTGCTTCCTCCATATGATCAGCAGCGCGGTAGAGCTGGATGGGATCTCCCTCCTCCAGAGCCGTCCACAGGGTCTTGGACTTTCTCCCCCGGTTCCCCTCGATCACATGATTGGCTGCTTCCAGAATTTTTTTGGTCGACCGGTAATTTTGCTCCAGCCGGACCACCGTGCATTCGGGAAAGTCCTTTTCAAAATCCAGAATGTTGCGGATGGTGGCGCCCCGGAAAGAATAAATGGATTGGTCGTCATCGCCCACGACACAAAGGTTGTGATGGCCGGACGAGAGGAGGCGGACCAGCTCGTACTGAACCATGTTGGTGTCCTGGTATTCGTCGACCAGAATGTATTGGAAACGCTCCCGGTAGTGGTCCAGGACAGCCGGATGCTCGCGGAAGAGCTGCAGGGTCTCCGTCAGGATGTCGTCAAAATCCATGGCATTCTTGTCGAAGAGTGACTTCTGGTAGGCCAGAAATATTTCCGACCACTGCCTGCCGAAAACACCGTAGGACACGGCGGCGTCAACCTGGTCGGGAGTCATGTCATTATTTTTGAAATGGCTGATCCGTTTCAGGGCATCGGCGGGCGACAGCATCCGCTCGCTGATGCCCATAGCCTTGAGGACTTCGGCCATGACACGTTTCTGGTCGTAGGTATCAAAGATGGCAAAGCCCGGCCGGTAGCCGATCAGGCCGGCATGGCGGCGCAGGATTCTCAGCATCATGGCGTGAAAGGTCCCGATCCAGCTGCCCCGGCTCTCAGGACCGATCAGCGAAACAACACGGTCCTTCATTTCGTTGGCTGCCTTGTTGGTAAAGGTAATGGCCAGGATCCTGCCGGGGTGAACGCCCCTCTCCTTGATCAGCCAGGCCACCCGGCGGGTTACCACGCGCGTCTTGCCCGATCCCGCTCCAGCCAGGATTAAAAGCGGGCCCTCCGTCGTGAGGACGGCCCGCTCCTGTTCGGGGTTGAGTTGTTTTAACAGTCTTTGACTTGTCCCGGTCTTTTCTTCCAGCAAATTAATACTCCGGTTCCAGCAGTCCGTAATCGCCGTCAACCCGTTTATAGACGGCACAAACGCGGTTTGTTTCCGCTGACAGGAAAAGGAGAAAAGAGTGGCCCAGCAGTTCCATCTGCAAAACAGCTTCATCGGGTGTCATTTCAGACATGGTGAAGCTTTTTCTGCGGATGATGCGGAACTCATCCTCATCGTTCATCCCTTCCCCCAAGGCCTCTTCATTATCGAAGTAGGCTTCCATGGATGAGAAATCCTTCATGCGCTTCTTCATGCGCGTCTTGTTTTTCCGAATCTGTCCTTCCAGGTTGTCGATGGCCTGTTCAACGGCCGTCATGGCATCGGATGCAACCGATTCTGCACGGAAATAAAGGGCTTGAATCTTAAAGGTGACCTCTGCGCGCACAAAAGCGCCCTCCGGCTGGAGCTTGACCTCGCCTCTGGCACTGTCATCAAAAAAGCGCTCAAATTTGGACATTTTCTGTTCAATGGCCGCTCTTAGGATCGGGTTGATACGCATGTCGATACCGAGGATTTCAACCTTCATAATGGAGCTCCTTTCGTTATTCCAGGCCATAAAGCCACGAAATAACACGTTTTGTTTATTATACAGGATTGATCTAAACTAGGAGCTGGTACATGGTACGAAAACCAGCAGGGAGGTACCATTCATGAAGAAGAAAATTCCGCACTTTACCTGGAGGGCCATCCTTCTCGCTATCCCCGGCTCCATATTGATTACGGCCTCCTCAACCTATGTGGCACTTCACGCCAGCGCGCTTCCCTGGCCGACCATTTTTGTCGCTGTCCTGTCCTTTGCCGTCATGCGTCTTTTCGGCAAAAGCGACATCAACGAGATCAATGTCGCGGCCACAGGCATGTCAGCCGGCGCCATGGTGGCCGGCGGCCTTGTCTTTACCTTGCCCGGGCTTTTTATTTCGGGGATCTGGAAGGTCGGCGACAAACAGCTGACTGCCCAGGCCTTTATCAAGGAGCACTTCCCCGTGGTCCTTTTAATCGCCCTGGCGGGGGTCCTCCTGGGCACCGCCCTCTGCTGGCTTCTTCGCAAGCGCAACATCGAACAGCAAGAGCTCCCCTACCCCATCGGCAAGGCGGCCGCCTCCACCCTGTCTGCCGGCAAAGCCGGCGGTTCACAGGCCCTGGTCCTGGTGATCGCGCTGGCAGCCGCGGCAGCTTTTACCCTGATGCGTGACCGCTTCGTCCTTTTCCCCGCCATGCTTTCTTTTTCCATCCTTGCCATCCCCCTGACCTTTTCCATGTCGCCCATGGCGGTCGGGATCGGAGGCATGATCGGTTTTTCCTCAACTCTTTACTGGCTGTTGGGCGCGGGCATCACAACAGCAGTGCGTTTTGTCATTACGGAAACGACCCTGCTTCGCATGATCCCCGGCGCCGTGGAAAAAATCAATGAGTGGAATTTCACGGTCGCTATCGCCCTCATGGTTGGCTCGGGAGCCGGTACTTTACTGAATTTCATCTTTGGCTCCTACCGGAAGAGAAAAGGATCTTTCCGGACCAGGACGGAACGGACTGTCCGTTTATCGAGACCCCGGGGGATCGGCCTCTTTTCCCTTATCCTGACCGCTGCCGCTTTTGTCATCACCATCCTGACCGGCATGAGGGTCATTCCCGCCCTGCTCCTCATGGCCGGTGTCTTCTTTGCCGCCCTTATGTCCTCTGTGATCACGGGTCAGACGGGCATCAACCCCATGGAGATCTTCGGGATTATTGTTCTCCTGGCCATCCGGGCCCTGGTCAAGGTGGACGCTGAGCACGCCTTCTTTATCGCGGCCATCGTGGCGGTCGCCTGCGGTTACGCCGGCGACATGATGAATGACTACAAGTCGGGGCACATCCTGAAAACCAACCCGGCCGCCCAGTTCTTCATTGAACTGATCGGCGGCTTCTTCGGGGCCCTGACAGCCTCGGTCGCCCTGCTGGCCATCATCTACTCCGCCGGCGGAGTAGGTGTCCAGGCAGGTCTTCCCGCCGCCCAGGCACACAGCGTCAATGCCATGGTCCAGGGCTTGGGAAATCCCATCATCTTTTTGGTGGCGGCCCTGGCAGGCTGTGCCCTGACCGTCTTCTTCGAGATCCCGGCCATGATCATCGGCATCGGTATGATGCTGACGGATTATGGACTTGCCCTGCCCATCTTTTTGGGAGGCATCCTGGAGTACCTGTCCCGGTCACACCTGAAAAAGGACAGCCAGCAGGCCATCCAGATGGGCGCTGCCGGCCTCCTGGGCGGGGAAGGCATTATGGGGACCATCCTGGCCATCATGGCCATGTTCAGTCGCTAGCGGGCAGGAGAGGCTAGATCATCTGCCAGGGAATCAGCCAGCGCTGATGGCCCGCGGGAAGAAGTTGATCACAAGTACAGATGATACCTGAATAGGCAATGGATTCCTTTTTCCTGCCCAGCATGGACCAATTTTTAAAGGGATGCGCGGGTTGACTGCTCTTTTTAATTTCGAATGGGTGAAGTTTCTGGTTTCGCTCAATGATCAAATCGATTTCATTCTTGTTGCTATCGCGCACGTAATAGAAGGGGGCACAGCGTCCGGAGTGAACCCAGCTTTTCATGATTTCATTGACCACATAAGTTTCAAACAAGGCACCGCCCAACGGACCGTTGAAGGCTTCCCCCGCTGTTTCAAAGCCGCAGAGATAAGAACAGATGCCTGTGTCGGCAAAATAGAGCTTAGGCCTTTTAATAAGCCTTTTTCCCAGGTTGCCCGACCATGCGGGAAGCTTGTAGACTATGCCGGTTAGCAGGAGTATCTCAAGCCACCTTCGGGCGGTTGTCCCATCAATCCCGACCGCCGCCGAAATACTTGTAAGATTAAGCTCCTGTGCGGTCCGGGTCGCTAACAGCTGAACAAAACGCAAAAAGATGCTCATATCAAGAATATGTGTGACATCCCTTACATCTTTTTGCAGGTAAGTTTGAAGGTAGGAGGAAAAAAACTGTTGCAACTCAATGTCCCGATGCAAAACAAGTCTCGGCATGCCGCCCTCGAATATTCTTTCTGCAATTGTCTGAAAGCTGATCTCTTTCCGGATTTTCCAGCGCTCTATCAATAATTCCTCATCTTGAGGGTAAGGAGGTGAGTGATCCTTGACCAACTCCCCATAAGACAAGGGAAAGAGATTCATAACTGCAACGCGGCCCGCAAGTGATTCACGTACATTTTCCATCAACTGGAACAATTGTGATCCCGTCAGCCAGAAAAGACCCGGCTCGTCGCGCTCGTCAACGACCATCTTGATGTAGGGAAACAAGCTTGGAGCGTATTGGATCTCGTCGATCAGCAGGGGCGGCGGATAAAGCCTGAAAAAGTCAGCAGGAGACGCAAGCGCAGCCTGCTTGATGCGGGGATCATCCAGGGTGATATAGGTACGGTCCTCTGATTTTAAATATTTCAGCATGGTGCTTTTGCCCACCTGACGCGGTCCAGTCACAAGAAGAACCGGGAAACCTTTATTTGCTTTGATGACACTCGACTCAAGCTGCCTGTTGAGATACATGATCCCCCCCTTTCAGAAAATAATTATGATATATATGGATAAGATCCCAGTTTATCTGGGATACGATACCAGAATATCATAAATCGAATTTTGTATCAAGCGGGTGAGACGACCGGTCAGGGCAATGAAACAAGTCAAAAGGGGCGCCCCGGGGCGCCCCTTTGAATAATGATCTTTTTGCCGTGATTTCTTACAGGCCGGCTTTTTGATCCTCCCTGGCCACATGGAGCAGGAGGTCGATGGTGCGTTCGGAATAGCCCCACTCATTGTCGTACCAGGCAACCAGCTTGAAAAAGCGCTTCTCGCCCTTAAGGTTGTTCTGGAGGGTCGCTCCTGAATCATAGATGGATGAGTAGGCGTCATGGATGACATCTGTCGAGACGATGGGATCCTTGGTGTACTTCAAGTAACCTTTCAGGTAGGTCTCCGATGCCTTTTTCATCATGGCATCGATCGCTTCGATGGAGGTATCCTGCTTGAGCAGGACCGTCAGGTCGATCACCGAACCGGTCGCGATGGGGACGCGGAAGGCCATGCCCGTCATCTTGCCCGCCACTTCCGGCAAAACGATGCCGACGGCTTTGGCCGCGCCCGTGGTGGTGGGGATGATGTTTTCAGCGGCTGTGCGGCCCAGGCGCCAGTTCTTGAGCGAGGTGCCGTCGACCACTTTTTGCGAGGCGGTGTAGGCGTGAATGGTCGTCATCAGGCCTTTTTCAATTTCCAGGCCTTCCTTGAGCAGCACATGGACAATGGGCGCCAGGCAGTTGGTTGTGCAGGAGGCGTTGGAAACAACGACATCTTCTCCAGGTACATAATTGCCCTCATTGACTCCCATGACAATGGTCTTGACGGGGCCCTTGCCGGGGGCGGTCAGGATTACCTTTTTAGCGCCCACTTCAATGTGGCCCATGGCTTTGTCGTAATCATTGAACTTGCCGGACGAATCGATGACGTAGTCAACGCCAAGCGATTTCCAGTCAAGATCCTTGGGTTCCAGGCCTGCCAGGACACTCTGGACCCGGTGCTTGCCATCGATGACGATGACATCGTTTTCTTCCAGTGAAGGATCGGATTTCTCCGTCTTCAGGTCGTGTTCCCAGCGGTGCTGCGAAGAATCGTAGGTCAGCTGATAGACAAAGTAGTCAGCCTTGGTGTTTCTTGCAACGATAGCAACCAGGTCGACTTCACTGTCAAGCAGACCGCGCTCTACCAAGCCTCTGAAGACCAGGCGTCCAATGCGGCCGAATCCGTTAATTGCGACTTTAATGGCCATAAAAAATTCCTTTCTTGCTGAAGCGAACACTGCGTCCGCTTGTTATCTGATCAGCTCGGGTCCGGTTGGCAGCAAGCAGCGCTTCAAAGCACACGGACACCGATATCAGAAGTTATTTTAACACATGGCCAATGACGGCATCACTGGCCGATTGCACAAGGAAGAAGCGGTCTTTATTTTCCAGGGCTGGCCCTTCTCAACAAGGGCCGGGACAAAAGCCCGGCCCCCGAATTCACTTTGATGGCACAGCCTTCAGCCGGCCAGGACAGGTTCACGCGCTGCCCGCGTCTCGTCAGGCCTTGAAATCGGCGTGTCGTGGGGCGCATTTTTGAGAAGCTCAGGATCCTCTCCGGCTTCCTCAGCAATCTTCAAGAAGGCGTCGGCCAGCTGATCCAAGTCGCGCCAGGTCTCTGTTTCCGTTGGCTCCACCATCATGGCTCCGTCAACAATCAGCGGGAAATAAATGGTGGGCGGATGGAAGCCGTAGTCGATCAGACGCTTGGCCAGATCCAGGGTGGAAATACCCGATTGTTTCTGCTGCCATTCGTCCGACATGACAAATTCATGCATGGTCGGGGTATCGTAGGGAATTCTGTAAGCCAGCTTCAGGCGTTCGCGGATGTAGGTCGCGTTGGCGACAGCCCCTTCAGCCACCTGATGCAGCCCCTCAGCTCCGTTCCTCAGGATGTAGGCGTAGGTTTTGACCAGGACGCCGAAAGAACCGGTAAAAGAGCGGATCTTGCCGTAGGACTTGGGCCTGTCATAATCAAGCGCATAGCCCTTCCCGTCCTTTCTGACTACCGGCCTGGGCAGGTAGGGCTCCAAGTGTGCCTTGCAGCCGACAGGGCCCGCGCCCGGCCCGCCACCGCCGTGAGGTGTCGAGAAGCTCTTGTGGACATTCAGGTGAACACAGTCAAAACCCATATCACCGGGACGGGCATGCATGAAGATGGCATTGATGTTGGCACCGTCGTAATAGCAGAGTCCGCCTGCATCATGTACCATGCGCGTAATCTTTTCGATGTTCCGTTCGTAAATGCCCAGGGTATTGGGATTGGTCAGCATGAGGCCGGCCACATCATCACCCAGAGCCTTTTCGAGTTCCTTGAGATCGACCATGCCCTCGGAATTGGATTTGACCATCCGGACCGTGTAGCCGACCATGGCCGCCGTAGCGGGGTTGGTTCCGTGTGCAGCATCGGGGATGATCATGACCTGGCGTTTGGTGTCGCCCCGGTCTTCGTGGTAGGCCTTGATCAGGAGCAGGCCGGCCAGCTCCCCGTGGGCGCCCGCTGCCGGCTGGAAGGTATAGGCATCCATGCCGGTGATGTCGTTGAGTTGCTGTTCTAGCCGGTAGAGCAACTCCAGGTTGCCCTGGACCGTCTCATCGGGCTGAAGCGGGTGGGTGGCCGCAAAACCGGGAAGGGCCGCCAGATCTTCATTGATCTTGGGATTGTACTTCATGGTGCAGGAACCCAGCGGATAGGGCCCCATCTCAACGTGGTAGTTTTTGTTGGACAGATTCGAGTAATGACGGACCACCGTAATTTCATCGACATCAGGGATGGCCGGTTTTTCTGACCGGTAATCCTTGCCAAACCATTCCGCAAAGTCAGGTTTTTCCACATCAAGCGGTCGAATGTAGCTCCCGGCCTTGCTTTGGGAGGCCAACTCAAAAATCAGAGGGGTGTGTTTGCACTTAGGCATGGCGTCCTCCTTCCTGTTCGGCACAAAGGCGGAGAAGGGTCTTTGCGAAGCGGTCGAGCTGCGCTTTCGTCTTCTTTTCCGTCACCGCGATCAGCAGGCGGTTACCCGGCAGAACCAGGCCTCCGATGATGCCTTCCTCCAGCAGATCGGCATTTACCTGATCCAGATCGATGCCTTCTTTGACCTCAAGGAGGAATTCACGGAAATAGGGGGCGCTAAACACACGTTTGAAACAGCCGCCTTGCGTCAATTTCCGCTCCAGGTAAATGGCCTTGGCGGCGGATTGTTCCGCCACGTCAAGCAGGCCCGACCCTCCCTGGAGGGCCAGCCAGATGGTGGCGGCAGTCGCCATCAGGGCCTGGCTGGTGCAAATATTGGAAGTGGCCCGCTCCCTGCGGATGTGTTGTTCCCTGGCTTGGAGTGTGAGAACATAGCTGGTCCGCCCATGGCGGTCAACGGTGGCCCCGCAGATCCTGCCCGGCATCTTGCGCATCAGGCGGTCGGTGACCGCCATGTAGCCGGCCCCCGGGCCTCCGTAAGAAGTGGGGAGGCCAAGTGACTGGGCTTCGCCGACAGCGATGTCAACCCCGCTGTCGCCGGGCCGTTTCAGGATGGCCAGGCTGACCGGATCCTGCGAGACCACGGCCAGGGCTCCGGCTTCATGTGCTTTTTCAGCCAGCAGGTCCAGATCCTCGACCACACCGTAGAAGTTGGGGCTTTGGACCAGAAAGCCGGCGTATTCCTTCTTGTCTTGCGGAAATTCACTTGTCCGGCCATTCTCGTCAAGCGGGCCGGTCACCACTTCAATGCCGGCCGCATGACAGTAGGTCCGGATGGTTTCCAGGGTGTCCGGGTGGACTCCCTCGGAGACAAAGACCTTATAAAGCCGCTTGTCCCGGCAGGCCAGCAGGGCAGCCTCCGCAGCCCCTGAAGCCGCGTCATAAAGCGAGGCGTTGGCGACCGGAAGGCCAGTCAGGCGTGTGATGTAGCTCTGCCATTCAAAAATGGCCTGCAGGGTTCCCTGGGATATTTCCGCCTGGTAGGGGGTGTAGGAAGTCAGGAACTCGGAACGGCTGATCAGATGCTGAACGGCGGCCGGTTGATAATGATCATAATATCCGGCCCCCAGGTAGCTGTCATGGCTTTGGCTACTCGAGTTTTTGGCCGCCAGCGCCTTGACCTCTTCAGCCACTTCCTGCTCGCTCATGCCCACATTTTGCAGGGCCTCATAGGCAGCGACCCGGACACAGTCACAGTCCGGAATCATGGCGAATAACTGATCCAGATCAACTCCCACCGACGCCAGCATCTCGCGGCGTTCTTCACGGTCCATGGGGAGGTATCCGGTCATGCCCCTTCCTCCTCACAGAAAGCATCATAGGCGGCCTGGTCCATCAGGACATCAAGTTCCGCCGGATCCGCCATCTCAATTTTTACGAACCAGGTATCCCAGGGCGCCTGGTTGATGATCTCGGGCTCATCTTCGATGTCCCGGTTGGCGTCAACAATTTCGCCGCTTACAGGGGCGTAAAGATCCGAGGCTGTCTTGACCGATTCGACCGTCCCGATAATGTCCCCAATCTCCACCGCGGTGCCTTCAATCCCCGGCTCCGCATAGACAATGTCACCCAGCTCTTTTTGCGCGAAATCGCTGAGTCCGACAACTGCGAGATTTCCTTCCACTTTGACCCATTCATGTGTTTTTGAGAATTTCAGACCTTCCATTTTCTTCCATGTCCTTCCTGTCAATGTTTTATTGCCGCGGTTTCCCGCCTCGTTATGATTTCCCGCACCGGGTGCGGGTTATTTCTTTTTCAGCCGACGAAGGGCGGCTCGACCACCGTAAAGGGCTGCAAATTCTTGCGGACCAGCACCTCGACTTTTTCAACTTCCGGCGTGTCCAGGTCAACCAGGGCAAAGGCGATGCCCTTATCCAGGGTCGGGGAGAAGGTTCCCGAGGTAATGACGCCAACCTTGCTGCCCTCTACATAGACTTCATAACCTTCACGGGGGATGGCCTTGGTGTCGCTGACCAGTGCCAGCTGACGGCGCTTCACCTTGTCTTTCATGACCCTGCCCTGGAAATCGTGATCCAGATCAACGAAGAAACTCATGCCCCCTTCCAGAGCATTGATATCAGCCGACATTTCATGGCCATAAAGCGGCATGCCCGCTTCCAGACGCAGCGTATCACGGGCACCCAGTCCGCAGGGAGTCACGCCGGTTTCAATGAAGAGATCCCAGTAATGACCGGTCTTTGAGGCCGGGAGATAGAGTTCATAGCCGTTTTCACCCGTATAGCCGGTACGGGAAATGATCATATCCAGGTCTTCCCCCTCCATTTTTACGAAGAGGGCACGGAAACGTTTCAGGTCACGCAGTTCTTCCTTTTCCTCCGGACTCAGGCCCAGCTGTCCCGCAAGCTCCAGCATGAGATCCAGGCTGCCCGGCCCCTGAACGGCAAGCTGTCCATAAAGATCGGACTCATCGATGATGGCAATCCCCGACGGGCGGTCCGGATAAGCCATCTTATAGGCATCGAGGCTTCCCCTGATATGGATCAGATCCTTGTCCTTATTGGCGGCATTCACCACCAGAAGATAGTCTTCCTCCCCCATGGTGTAGACGAGCAGGTCGTCCACAGTTCCGCCATCGGCGGCGCTCATAATGGCATAGGTAATCCGGTCGGGTTTTTTCCCTGTCACACGCCGGGTCAGCAGCCAGTCGAGAAAGCCGCCCGCGCCCCGGCCCGAGACCCGGATCTCGCCCATATGCGAGACGTCAAATATGCCGGTTTCCTCCCTCACCGCTGCGATTTCCTCCTTGACTCCCGCGTACTGAACCGGCATATTCCAGCCGGCGTAGTCGACCATGCGGGCTCCGAGGGCGACATGGCGATCGTATAATGGTGTTTTTTTCATGAAAACGTCCTCCTCAAGGCAGATAAATAATTGTCAAACCTGTTAAATACTACCACTCATCACGAAAATTTTCTGCCCGGTTCGGTACACAGGCGACAGCAGCCGCTCCTTCACCTGCTCTGTTGGCCGTCTGATAAATCGAACTTGCGTTTGATGCGTGTCAGCTTGCGGCTCCAGGGCTCCAGGATGGGCAGGAGAAAAAGAAGGGTGGCCACGGACAGGGTCAGATTCATAGGCAGGCCGGCGCCGTAGGCAGCCAGGGCGTTTTTCCAGGTCAGGGGCTGGATAAAGCCGATGATATGCCAGGAATCCATAATCAGGCCGAAAATCAAGCCTGAGAGAAAACCATAAAGATAAACAAAAAACCGGTGCCGGAACCAGCCGCGCTCGCTGAAGGTTCCCGCCAAATAGCCGATCAGGCCCCAGGCGAACATTTGCCAGGGCGTCCAGGGCCCCTGCCCGAAGAACATATTCGAGCTCAAAGCGGTCAGGGCGCCAGTTACAAAGCCTGTCTGCCGGCCAAAGGCGATGGCGGTCACAATGATGACCGCTCCGACGGGCTTGAAACTGGCGACGGGGGCGAATACCAGCTGGCCGGCTGTGGCCAGGGCCGCCATGACGACGGGAGGCATGATGTCACGCGGCTTGGGGTCTGCCCCTTCGAAACGGAAAAAGAAGGGAATGATGGCAAGGATGGCCGCAAAGAAAGTCAAGACCGCCGCCTGGGTGATTTCGAGCCAAGCGCAAAGCACGAGAAGGGCCGGTACCGCCAGGATTACCATCCATTCCAGCAGACGGGAGCTTCTCCTGCCTTCAGTCCTCATGGCCGGCCTTTCGGATCTTTTGGAGATCTGCCGCGGTGATGATGTCCGGAATGATCCCTTCCGTAACGCGTGCGTAATCGGTTGTGTAAAAGGTATTGCCCCTGAAGAAGGGCCTGGCCGCTTCGGTTGCCACAATGCGGCCATCAAAAAGGAGTGAGCAGGTGTCCGCTGTTTCAGCGCTGAAATTGAGGTCGTGGGTGACCAGGACCACCGTCTTTCCCTCGGAGGCCAGCGTGCGCAGGCAGTCGCTGAATTGCTCCTTGCTGGCGCTGTCCATGCCCTTGACCGGTTCATCCAGGAGCAGAAGGTCGGGCGACAAGAGCAGGAGCTTGGCCAGGGCAGCTTTCTGGATCTCGCCACCGCTTAGATCGTAGGGATGGCGGTCCGCCAAGCCCTCCAGACCGAATCGCTCCATGATTCCGAGGACTTCTTCCCTGCCATAACCGCCCAGTTCGGACAGTTCCATCAGTTCTTCGAAAAGGGCATCGGCGGAGAAAAGTGCCTGGGTATGCTGGGTCAGAAGTCCGGTCCGGATCCCTGATCTTTTTTTGACCTTCCCGCTGACAGGATCCAGCAGGCCGCTCAGCAAGTGAAGCAGGGTGCTTTTTCCGCTGCCGTTCCCACCGATGACAGCGTGGATGGACGCTTCCTCAATGACCAGGGAAGCTCCCTTCAGCACCTCGGGCAGGCCGGCCTGGTAACGGAAAAACAATTCTTTGGCCTCCAGGATCACTTCCCTGGACTGTCTTGCCTCCGGCACCGCCTCTGGCGGGTTGGTCAGGGGCGCAAGCTGGCGCAGCCTCCGCCTGGCTGCAGGCACATCAAGCGAAGGAGGGCCGGCAGCTGACTGGCCGGTTTCTTCCTCCAGCCTCCTGACCGCCTTGGTTGCGGCGGGAAGAGCTGCCCTGAAGGGAAGATCGCGGTCAAGGAGATAGCCGGCAAAGCTGCCTGGTTTTCCGTTAAAGGCGATTCGGCCGCCGTCCAGGAAAAGGACCCGGTCGACCATGGACAGGACATCCGTCATCCGGTGCTCCGACATGACCAGGGTCCTCCCCGTCTCTCGATGAATACGATCCAGCAGGTCAAGGAAATGGGCAACGGAGACCGGATCCAGCCTGGCTGTCGGTTCGTCAAGAATCAGGATGTCAGGGTTCATGATCAGGGTCGAGGCCAGATTAAGGATTTGCATCTCTCCGCCGGACAATTCATTCACGGGCCGGTCAATCCAGTGTTCGATGCCGAAAAAATGCGCTGTCTCAGCGATTCGCCGCTCAATGGCGGCGGGGGCCAGGCCCAGGTTTTCAAGGCCAAAAGCCAGCTCATGCCAGACCCGGTCCATGACGATCTGGTTGGAAGGGTCCTGCATGACGAAACCCGTCTCCCCGTCCACCTCCACACTTCCCTGATAGATACCGGCAGGCTTCAATTCTTCTTTCAAGGCCCGGAGCAGAGTAGTTTTTCCGCTTCCGCCCGGCCCGGCGACCAGGAGAAAGGCCCCGGCCGGCACTTCAAAAGACAGCTCCTTGAGTGCCTCATTCTTCTCGCCCGGGTAAGTGAAGCAGAAACCATCAGCGCGGATGATGGGGCTGACCTGCTGATCTTTCATTGTGGGCCTCCTGACTTGATCCGGGGCACCATGGCCGTTACAAAGGGGTCGGTGTCAGCCCGCTGCCGCCTGGCCTCCCGGATCCGGTCCGACAAGACCGAAAGGGCATCCGCCAGAAAGGGAACCGCGAAGAGGGCAGCGCTGCCGGTCAGCCAGCCGGCCATGGCCCAGCCGGCCCGGGCCCGGGTCGGGACGGCCAGAAAGGGATAGTAGAGAAAGGCGCTGCCGCCTGCCAGCGCGCCTGCAGCTGCCAAGGCAAGGAAAAGAGCCATGGCCGCCATCGGCGGAATGTCCCGGGCGCTCCGCCGAATCCGGCCGTAAGCCCGCCTTCTCCCCGCGTCAAAAGCCTTGGCCCGCATGGCATCGGCGGTTTCGATGGCGTTCTCCATGCTCCAGGCCATGAGGACCGTCGTCATCCGGATGGCACCGGCAAGGCGAAAGCGCCCTTTGGGTTCTCCCAGGAGCGCCCTGCGGCTCATTTCAATTTCATGTCCGTGAGCCACGGATTCAGGGATCAAGCGAAAAATCATGGAGATCATCATGCTGATGACGGGCAGCCTTCTCCCCATGAGGGCCAGAAAGCGTCCGCTGTCCATCATGTTGTTATAGCTTTGGAACCAGAGCATGACCGCCGACAGCATCAAGCCCGATACCAAGCCATAGAGGACACTCTCCAGGGTTACCGAAAGGCGGCGGATGGAAAAGAGTACCGTCAGGCCCCGGTCGTTGAAGAGGGAGTTGAACAGAATCATCAGCAAAGTCATGGGAACCAAATAGGGAAGCGACCTTGCCGCCTTGCGGATTCCCGCCAGACGGACCCGGAGCAAAAAAGCCGACAGCAGGGACATGAGGGCAATCGCCGGATGATGGGTCGACAGGGTCAGCACCAGGACAGCCGCAAAGAAAAAGAGGATGACGGCGGGATGGCGATCCTTCAGCTTCATGGCGAGTCCCCCATGGTATCAGCCTCTTCTACCGAGTAACGCCATCGGACCTGATCGCCATCCGCCAGTTGATAAAGACCGCTGCTGACGGCGGGTGCCTGGCCATTCACCAGGTAAACCCAGCCGCTGGTTCCCCCACCGTCTCCCTGGCCCAATCCCTCAATGGCTTGCACAAAAGGGCCGAAGGAACTGTCCAGGTAATTCACTTTGAGGCCTGTGGCCTGCAGGGCATCGAAAGCAGAGGCTCCCGCGTAAAGGACCAAATCGCCTCGGAAGAAGACCCCTTCCCGATCACACCGTCCACGGGCAATCAGCAGGTCGACCACGTCTTTGGCATTCTGCTTGGTTTTTTCCTTTTCCAGAACAAGGGAGCAGTCGACCGATACTTCGACCCGGATGGGGTCACCGGCCTCCGTTTCGGTCACTTCCGGCTCACCGGGAGGGGCCGTGCCCGAACAGGACGCGACAAAGAGGAGGACCGCCAGGAGGAGAAGCAAGGCAGGGCAGAGCCGCCTTTTCTTTCTCAGACCGTTCCCTGCCCGAAGCCTTTTTATGTCAGACACTCATTTTGCCTTTCCTGGCCTTGATGACAAGAAAAAGCAGGAAGGCCACTAAAACAAGCCCCCCAGCCCCGGCAACGAAATACCAGGCAGGGATGCCGGGATCAGAAGCAGAGGGGGGCGGAAGCATCTCCGCGATGGCAAACACATAGCCCGAATCCAGCGCGTAATAGACCGTTCCGTTCTGATCCGCCACCGGGCTGAAAAGGGTGTAGTTCCCCTCCTCCTCAGAAGGTTGGTAAGCTTCTTCGACCTGACCTTCCACCAGGACATAGAGGCTGCCCGGTGACTGGTTGGCGGTGAAATAGACGTAAGGGGTCCCCTTCCTGCCCGCGATGACCAGGGGTGAGGCGCCCACCTCGCCGTCGACTTCATGTTGCTCGGCCACTTCCATGGTCTTCATGTCAATCACGGCCAGCACGCCCCTGTCAGGTGTTGCCGTCTCCCAGTCGCCATATTCGGCCAGCCCGCCCACATAGAGCCTGCCCCCATAAATGGCGGGAGTTGAGATGGACTTGAGGGCGAAGGCCGTGTCTGACCGTTTCTCCAGTTCCTGGGCATGGGGATCAAATTCACAGGCGATCAGGCGGCCGTCGTAGGTGGTGAAATAGAGGCGGTAATCCCGGCGGACCAAATCCGAGTTAATCTTGGAGCCAAGATTGAGTGTGCTCACAAGCTGACCTTTTTGGGCGTCAAAAACCATCAGATCTCCTTTTTCGCTTCCCGTCACAAGCCAGTGGTCCAGGATGACCGATCCGGTCATGTGAAAGCCGGCAGAACCGCCCTCCTCCGGCTGGTCCTCATGAAGCCAGATGGTTTCACCCGAGCGGATATCCACGGCATGGACGTACCCGCCCACCGCCATCCAATTCTCATCCAGGGCCAGGGTCAGGGAATAACAGATCCCGTTGTAGATGGTGAGCGAACTGGTGTTCTGAAGCGGCAGGAGTTCCGCTCCCTTCTCCCAGTCACCGGGGCCTTGCTGGTACCAGACGGATTCCATGGCATGGGGATCGACGGCTTCCAACGCCCCGCCGTCCAGAGGAAGGATGATGATGCCTCCGGTGAAGGCCGGCCTGGCCGCGTAGCCGACCGGTCCCTTCAGTTCCAGCTGGCCCGTCAGTTCGCCCTCTTTGCTCAAACGGTAGAGCTGGTCATCCGAGGCAAAATAAAGGAACTCCCCGATGACCAGGATGCCCGACTTGCTGTTGGTTCCCCACTCACTCAGCTTGCCATCCATCCGGCCCCAGTATTTGACCGTAGCCGGTCCTTTGACATGGTCGATTTCCTTGACCGCGTTATGGTCCTCATCTCCGCGGAAGGCGTACCAGTAGTCCTGGGTCGGAAGCGGTGCAGCTTCCTGGGCTGACAGCCTCCCCGCTCTCAAGAGGGAGAGGGCCGCTGCCATGACCAGAATCATGGCGGCCAGTCTCATGCTTGCCTGTTTTTTCATGCTTGATCCCTTTCTTCTTTGAAGGTGGAACAGGCCGGGCTTTCGGGCCGGCATAAGAAAACCGCGAAACTGCCTTGCAGCTCCGCGGTCCGTTTTTACCGTCGGCTTTGCGCCTTGCCCGTAACGCACAATAAACCGTTGTTCCGTTACGTCGATGCCCGGCAGGTCTTCTGGCTCATGAGCCGGGGTTGTCCCCTGTTTCTTCCCGCCTTCCCGATTGCTCAGTGGCCGGCTTGCGCCATGGGAGAAACCCTCATTGACAGCGGCGGTACCGCACAGGATTCACACCTGTTTCCCTTGACCAGGACATCTTGTCTTACAAACTTATGGTAGGGGCTTCCACCCCTCTTGTCAATGGGCAGAACCCCATCAATTGATCGTATGTGAGATCCTGGCCGCCTTGGTCAGGGTGTCCTGGACAGGGCAGTTGCGCTCGACAAAGTCGATGTAGCGCTCAATTTCTTCATCCGTATTGTCGGCTTCAATAAAAAAATGTGAGCGGATCTCCGAGAAGCCGATTTTCGCCTCCGGGTTTTTCCCGAGAAAACCATCAGGATCCAAATCGCCTTCAACTTCGACCCTGATTGACTTGAGTTTGATCCGGTATTTCCTGACAAAAGCCCGGACCACAATGCTCTTGCAGGCAGCAAGAGAAGCCAGGAGAGCCTCGACGGGATTCATGCCCGTATCGGTACCGCCCAGCTCAGCCGGTTCATCGAGGGTGATCTCGAAATCCCTGGAAACAACTTTGGTCGCGAGTCCTTCCCCGGCTTCCGCGACTGCTTTGAAAACGACATTGGCCATAACAAATCCTCCTTGCAAGGTCATATTCTGTTATCAGTTTATGCCCATATAAGGCGTGCAACAAACAAGGTGCCACTCGTAACAAAACGAAAGACCAAGATGAAAATTAGTCGAATAAAGAGCGAATGACGCCCGCCGCCAAGAGATGACCCTCACTGTCTGACAAGACGAAAAGGAAGGGGCGGTCAAAGTCGACGATCTCTGACGGTGAAGCTGCCCCTTCAGCCGGAACAGGAATCCACTGAAACTCAGCGCGCTGCCGGATGATGGACAGGCTGCGATTTTCCACCTCCTTCTCAAAGTCCTCCAGCCGGTCCCGGCCCAGCCAGTCATGATCCCGGGTGACACCAAAAACCGGCAGGCGGAGGGCAGCCTCTCCGCCTTTGCCCGAAAAGCCGGAAAACCAGGAAGAGAGCCCATTTTGCTCAAGGAGCTCATCAACCGTTTTGGAGGGGTCAGGGAGAATCAGCTGGAACCTTCCGCTCTCAACCGGAACCTCCGCCATGACCGTCCGGTCATGCTCCCTGTAATAAACAGTTGCCTGCGAAATCAGCTCATGGCGGATGCCGTCCACGGTTTCAGCGGCATCCTCGACGACCGGAAGTCGCAAATTGGCTTCGAAGCGCTGCAAGAATATCCGGCCCTCCAAAACAGCCCTGTCTTGACCTTGATCAGGGCAGCCGCTATCCCACAAGATTGCCCCTGATAAAATCCGCTCCAGGCAGTCTTCAGAAAAATGGCTCGTTGCCAGGACTTGGATGGGGAACAAGGAAGATTCCTCAGCCGCAAGATCGGATTCCGGCACCAGGAGACAGTTGGAAAGCGAAAAATATTGCCTCTCCGGGTGAACCGGTGACAGCCAGTCAGCCGCCGCCTCACCTCCGTCATCCGGCATGCGGGAATAGATCAGGGTTTGATAGAGCCCGAGGGGTGAATAGACCTGGTCGCCCCGGCCCGAAAGGATGATGGCAGCCGTCCGGTCAGCCAGATCAGGAAGACCATCGGAAACCTGGGAAACCTGCAAATCTTCAGTTCCGGAAGCGGCTTCCTTTTCCCCTCTTGTACTTTCAGGCAATGCTTCGGGGGCCATGTCGATGGGGAAGGATCCCTCCCCTGGAACGTGCGCTTTGTCCATTTGACCTGTACCGCTCCAAAGAACCTGCCGGATGATCAGGCCGGTGACCACGAGCACGAGAAAGACTGCAGCGACCGAAGCCCAGCGCTGCCATGTCCGTACCCTGGCAGGGCGCACGACCATGACCGGCCGGGCCGGTTCCACATCACGGAGCAGGCCGCCGTTGATTTCCGACATGGCGTCCAGGAGAAGAAGGCCTTGTTTTTCTCTGTTCTTAATCACTGTATCCCCGTTCAATCAGTTCCATCTTCAGTTCCTGCCTCATCCGGTGCAAGAGCACCTTGACGGCTCCTTCCGTCGTCCTTTGCTCATGGGCAATCTCCTTGATCGATGAGGCAAAGTAATAGCGTTTCAAGAAGATGATCCTGCGCCGGTCCGGCTGTTTTTCCAGGTAGCCGCTGATCATCCTGCCCAGTTCCCTGACCTCCGCTGTCCGGGCCACATCGCTGCCCGAGGCAAGGATCTCCTCCAATTCGTCCAGGAGGAGCGGTATCTGACCCCCGCCCCTTTTCTCCCTGGTTTTGGCCCTGACCTTGTCGAGCGAAAAATTTCTGGCCACCTTGCAAAGGTAGGCTTTGAAATAGTGCGGTCTTTCCGGCGGGATGGCGTTCCAGGCCGCCAGGTAGGTGTCATTGAGACATTCCTCGACATCCTCCGGGTTGCCCAGGATGTTCCAGGACAAGGTCCGAAGCAGCCCCCCGTATTTGGCCATGGTGGCCTCGATGGCCTCCTCCGACCGTTCGAAATATAAATCCAGTAGGGCGCTGTCTGTTTTGTCCCCATCCGCTGCCACGATGCTGTGATTCCTGCCTTGGAAGTAGTGAGAGGCCGGTTCCCCCCTGGCAGAAATTGTAACATGCGGCAGCCTCCCAAAGCCCTATTCCCCCAAAGGGTTGCGGACGATCCCGACAAAGAGGGGAGTTCCCGCCTCATCCGTGATCAGGTAGAGGAAGGGGCGGTCCAGGATCAGGATCAGGGTCTCGATCTCCTCCGGGAAGGGCATGGAAGTTTCCTTCATCATGATCTCGGTATAGCCGGCCGCCTCCACGCCCTTCTCATCCAGGGCGATGTAGGTCTCCTGGGAGATGGCACTGACTTCAGCCTCCCGATCCAGCATGGCGGAAAAATCGGGAGCTTCTTGGACCATCCGGGTCAGGCCCAGCCCCTCCATGTCTTTCAGGATGTCCATCCTGGTCCGGTAACTGAACTTGGGAAGCTGGATGATTAGCTCGGCTCTTCCCCAGCCTGTTTCCCTGAGATCAGTCAAAAAGCCGGGGTCCTGGATCAAGTCCTCCGGTGTCAGCCCCTCCGCCGGCAAAATGAAGCGCATCTGGCCATTCATAAGCGGCAGCTGGCCTGCGGTGAAACGGTCGGTCTTGAGAACCGGATAAGAATCAAAACGCCCCCGAAGGTAGGGAACGGCTTCAAAGGTCCGGTCCAAGCCGTAAAAGACGTCGTCCTCGATGGCATCTTCGGAAAAGGGCTCCACCCAGTCTGCCTTGAAGTAAACCGTATTCATGAGGACCAGAAGCAGATAGGGGTCGCTTAAGTCAATCTTGGGCTTGATCTTGCCCCGGGTCTGCTCCTCCACCCAGCGGCTCATCCGGTCAGCTGTTTTTGGGTCGGCAAAATCGACGGCAAAGGCTGAGGCGTAGAAGTTGTCCGCCATCTGGTCCAGCCAGGCCTCTTTGACACCAGCCCCTTTTTCTCCCACCAGGTCTTGCCTGGCCCAGAAGGCATTGGCGATCTGTTCGGCCGCCCCCTTGCCGTCAACCGTCATCAGGGCGTAAAGATTGCGCAATTCCTCCCCGATATCCATGGCCTCCGGCGCGTCAAGGAAGGCGCGAAGGTCTGCTTTGGTCTTGCCGGCCGCCCCGGCTTCCAGCATGGCCAGGGCATAGTAGAGGCTCATGGGCGAGTAAAGTGAGTTTTGATCTGCCTTCCCATAGAGGACGGATCCCGATGTCTTATCGGCAAAGGCCCAAAGTGCCTGGCGAAAGGCATCGGACACATCGTAATAATCGACGCCCTCCTTGATCTTGCCCGGTGTGACCAGGGTATCAGCACTAACAGGATTGACGGCAGGTCCGCTTGCCTGGCAGCCGAATAGCGGTATCGCCAGCAAGAGCAGGCTCATCAGCAAAGCAATTTTCTTTTTCATGATTCTCACACTCCTTGAATCAGGTCTCCACCTCTTCTGACGTCAGGACTCGACGACGGTTACGCCCGGATTGCGGATGATGCCGACAAAAAGCGGCGCGCCGGCCTGGTCAGAGATGACATAGATGAAGGGGCGATTGAGGTGGATCTCAATGAGCTCGGTCTCCTGGGGCGCCCCTGAGTCCGCCATGAATACTTCCGTATAGGCAGCCGCCTCAATGCCCTTCTCATCCAGGGAGATGAAGGCCTCCTGGCTGATGCCGCTGACCCGGATCTCCCCGTCATACATGGCTGAAAAATCGGGGTTGTCGGTCACGGTGGCAGTCAGGCCCAAGCTGGCCATTTTTTCCAGGATGTCGATCTTGTTGTTGTAAGTGAATTGGGGCAATTTGAAATCGATGTCATAGAAGCCGGGCTCCTCCTCCCGCAGATCGGTTAGAAAAGCCGGATCCTCCAGCAGGTCCTCCGGCGTCAGCCCTTTGGCCGGTAGGATGAATTCGATAAAGCCATTCTTGAGCGGCACCTGAGTGGATACAAAGCGGTCCGTCCGAACTGCCGGATGCTGTTTAAACAGCCGGCTCAGATAGGAAGCTTCCAGGTTCATGGTCCGGTCGCCATAGAAAGGCCCATTCACCAAGCCGGGATCAAAACGGTCCGCCCACTCGGCCTTGAAATAGAGGGTATTCATCAGGACCAGTAAAAGGAGCGGATCACTGACGTCGATCTGTGGCTTGATCTTGCCCTTGGTTTGGTCTTCCACCCAGCGGCTCATTTTTTCGGATGTTTCGGGGTCCGTGAAATCGACGGCAAAAGCGGAGGCGTAGAAATGGTTGGCCATCTGGTCCAGCCAGCCATCCTTGAGACCCTCTTCCCTGTTGGCCAAAAGTTCCCTTTTAATCCAGAGGGCGTTGGCTACCTGCTCGATCGAGCCCTCCCGCGCCCCGGCCATGAGAGCATAGAGCTTGCTCAACTCTTCACCGATATCAGCTTCTCCCGCTGCCATCAAGCCGCGAAGATCGGCCTTGGTCGCGCCGGCCGCCCCCGCCTCCAGCATGGCCAGGGCGTAATAAAGACTGAGCGGCGAATAGAGTGAATTGACATAGGATTCGGCCTCCAGAGCCGCGCCCGATGTCTTGGCGGCGAAAGTCCACAGCGATTGCCTGAATGCTTCAGAGATGTCGGAATAAAAAACATCCTTCCTGACGGCCCCCGGTACAACCAGGGTGTCCGCGTAAACTTCATTTTCATTTTCAGGCAAGCTTGCATCCGTTGAAGGCGCAGACTTTGCGCTATCCTCCGGCTCTGTCACCCCGCAGCCCACCAGGGACGTGGCCAGTATCAGCAAACCCATCAGTATTGCCAGAGCTTTCTTCATGGTGTTTTCCTCCTTAAGATTGGGCGGGATTTCTTACGATCCCGACAAAGAGCGGCGCGCCCGCCTGATCCGAAATGACGAAGAGGAAGGAGCGGTCAAGATGCAGGTCCATGTGTTCGTCCGGGGCCAGGGGCATGGACTCTACGATCCCGATTTCTGTGTAGGCGGCCGCTTCAACCCCCTTCTCATCCAGGGCGATGAAGGCCTCCTGGCTGATGGTGCTGACTTCAGCCCCCCGGTCGATCATGGCGGAAAAATCCGGTCCGCCCTTGACAATGGCTGGCAGACCCAGTGATTCCATGGCCTTCAAGATATCTGTCTTTGTCTTATACTCAAATTTCGGCAGTTTCAAGTCGACACCGTAATCCCGCCAGGCTGCGCTCCGGAGGCCGGCCAAAAAGGCTGGATCCCCCAAGAGGTCCTCAGGACTCATTCCTTCCGCGGGCAGGATCAGGTCAAGCCTGCCGTTGGTCAGCGGCAGGGCTGCCGCCGTGAATTGATCAGTCTTTAGAGCCGGCAGTGAAATGAAGTCCCTGCGAAGATAGGAAATGTCCGTCAAGGTGCCTTCATGTCCGAAAAAGTCGCCCTTGACCACTTCATCCTCACGGAAGTTTTCGATCCAACCTGCCTTGAAATAAAGGGTGTTCATTAAAACCATGAGCAGGCCGGGATCGCTGACATCGATCTGCGGTTTGATCTTGCCCCGGGTCTCCTGCTCCACCCAGCGGCTCATCTCTTTGGCTGTTTCAGGATTGGTAAAATCGACGGCAAAGGCCGAGGCATAAAAATCATGGGACAGCTGATCCAGCCAGGCCTGCTTGACGCCGCCGCCAGAGCCGCCGACCAGATCCTTCCTGGCCCAAAGGGCATTGGCGATCTGCTCGATGGAATCTTCCCGGTCAATGGACATCAAAGCATAGAGTTTACCCAGCTCCGGCCCGATCGCCTGATCCCCATGAACCGCCATGAAGGCACGCAGCTCTGCTTTTGTTTGGCCGGCAGCTCCCGCTTCCAGCATGGCCAGGCCATAATAGAGGCTGGCCGGCGAATAAAGTGAGTTCGATGCGGCCGGCCCCGTAAGCGCGGCAGACGACGTTTTGCCCGCGAAAGACCAAAGCGTCTGCCGGAAGGCTTCGGATACATCCATGTAGTCGACGTCTTCACTGATTTTCCCCGGTGCCGCCAAGGTTTCCGCGTGGACCAGGCCTCCAGGTTTTTCCGTCTTACTTGCCGGTGGCGCTGCCGTTGGCTCCAGGTTGGGACCCGCTTTTTCACATCCCAGGGAAATGGTCAAGAGGATGGCCGAGGCCATCAGGAACAGGATCAATCTTTTCGTGCTCATGAGTCTGTCTCCTTTCGAAGCTGCTCTCATAAGCTATGACGACAAAAAGGGGGCAGGGTTACTTGTGAGCGGAAGTCTGAAAGGAATCAGGCTTGGGGATCAACCCAGACAAGAGGGTCTTCTTTTGCCGGTTTCGGGATGACAAGGGGCCCTTGGGGGAGCCTGGCCCGGATGGTCATGGCAGAAATACGCGCCCTTCTGTCTCTTCTGGCAGTCAACTCAATGTCGCCGTGTTCAGGGCAGGAGCCGGCCGCAAACCAGTGCCTTCCGGCCTTGATCTCGATCCAGTCGCCTGTGACTGGCCGGCCGCAGGCCGGGCAGACAAAGGAACGGCTCTCAAGATAACGGCGCGGGTCGTCTCTTTTACCGAGTTCCACGCGCTCCTCCCACTGGCTGACCAGGAAGGGGTCGTAAATGAAAGGCTTGAGCAGGGAGACAGCTTTCAGGCCAGGTTTGCCTTTTAATTCAGGTTTGACCGTTTCCTCCAGGATACGGGCCGCATAGACAGCATCCGAGAGGGCCTCATGAAAGGGAAGATCCTTGTCCAGCCTCAGGAAATCGAGCGCATATTCGATGGAACGCTGGTTGCCCCGGGTCGTCCCTTCAGCCAGCCTGGAGAAAACAGCCTGGATGTTAAGCGCCTTAAAGGGGGGCAGCTCCTTGACTGAGTGAAAATCCAGATTGGAGATCAGAACCTCCGGGTCCGAAGTTCCCCAGGAGGCGAAGACGGCCTGATCGCCTGCAAACTCAAAGAGTTGGCGGGCCGCCTGTTCAAAGGTTTTGCCATGGTTCAGGCTTTGCTGGGTCCGCCGGGTGACCTGGGCGATGTGGTACTGGATCTGCTTGTAGAGAACCGGTACGACACGGCGGTGGAAGCTGCCTCTTACCCGCAGCTGATCGTCCAGCTTGACCGCTCCGATCTCGATGATCTCAAAGGGCATCCTTGAAGCCAGCTCAGGGTCAACTTTTGGCTTTCGCGAGGCCGTGTTCCATTCAAGGTCGATGACGATCAGATCTTCCATCCGCTTAACGTGCCCGGGCTGAACCAAAAACGCCTTTCACCTTGTCGAAGAAAGATTTCCGGCGCTCGTAATTTTGTTCCGTCAGGCTGTCTTCAAACTTCTGGAGCATGTCTTTTTGCCCATCTGAAAGGTTGCGGGGCACTTCAATGAGGACGCGGACCTGGTGGTCTCCGCGGGAACCCGGACGATTGATATAGGGAATGCCCTTGCCGCGGAGCGTGTAGACATCGCCAGACTGCGTGCCCTCGCGCAACTTGAAAGCGGCCGGGCCGTCTATGGTCGGGACCTCAATCTCTGAACCGAGCGCCGCCTGTGCGTAGGTAATGGGCAGTTCGCTGAAGGTCCGGTTGCCTTCCCGGGTGAAGATGGGGTGCGGTCGGATGAAGACCTGGACGTAGAGGTCTCCGTAAGGTCCTCCCCGAAGCCCCGGTTCCCCCTCACCCCGCAAAGTCAGCATCTCTCCGTCATCGATGCCGGCGGGCACACTGACCAGGAGTTTTTTCTCCCGCATGATGATCCCTTCGCCATGGCATTGGCTGCAGGGTTTTTCGATAATCTGGCCGGTACCGCCGCAACGTGAACAGGTCCGCGTCGTCATGACCTGGCCAAAAAGCGTCTGCTGCTGGGTGTATTCCTGGCCCGATCCGTCACAGACGGGGCAGACAGCCGGTTCCGACCCGTCAGCTGTTCCCTTGCCCTTGCATTTGGGGCAGCGTTCGGCTTTCCGGATTGAAATTTCGCGCTCAGTCCCGAAGGCGGCTTCCATGAAATCAAGATTCATCCGGTAACGAAGATTGGCACCGCGTGTCGGCCCGGTCCGGCGGGCTGTCCGGGTCTGCTGGCCGAAACCGCCAAAACCCCCGAACCCTCCGAAACTGCCGAAAAGGGTCGAAAACAGATCATCCAGATTGATATCGTAAGCGGCCTGATGACCGGCGGCGAAGTTTTCATCGACGCCCGCGAATCCCAGCTGGTCGTAATTGGAACGTTTGTCAGGATCTGACAGGACCTCATAGGCCTCATTGGCTTCCTTGAATTTGGCTTCCGCATCCTTGTCATCCGGATTGACATCCGGGTGATATTTCTTCGCCAGCTTCCAAAAGGCCTTTTTAATGGTACTGTCATCCGCGTCCCGCGGGACACCCAGTACTTCGTAATAATCGCGTTTAGCCGCCACTTGATCCTCCATGGCCGAAACCGGCCGTTTACCATGTTACCACTTTGTCGGGCAAGCCGGATGTCAGATGCCAGGGGAGCGGGCGCCTTTTGACGCCCGCTCCCGCGGCTCCAGGGTCATGCCCGCTTCAGTTAATTCTCGTCACCGCCGACATCCTTGAAATCGGCTTCGTAAGTGCCCGGCTCCTGCTGCTGAGGAGGGGCTTCCTGCTCAGGCTGGGCCTGCTGCTGAGTCTTCTGGTACATGGCCTCTGAGGCCTTGTAGACCGCCTGGCTAAGCGATTCCATGTCTTGTTTCATGGCATCAAGGTCCCCCTTGCCGTGGCTGTCACGCAGTTTGGACAAATGTTCCTCGATGGCCGTTTTATCAGCCTCCTCGAACTTGTCGCCGGATTCCTTGAGCAGCTTTTCCGTTTCGTAGATGGTGGTCTCGGCCCGGTTCTTGGTGTCAACCTCATCCTTTTTCCTGCGGTCTTCCTCCGCAAAGCGCTCCGCATCCTTGATGGCCTGATCAATGTCGGCATCTGACAGGTTGGACGAGGCTGTGATGGTGATGTGCTGGGTGCGGTTGGTTCCCTTGTCGATGGCCGAAACGTTGACGATACCATTGGCATCGATGTCGAAACTGACCTCGATCTGAGGAATACCGCGCGGCGCGGGGGCGATCCCGTCAAGGATAAAACGCCCGAGCGACTTGTTGCCAGCCGCCATCTCGCGCTCACCTTGGAGTACATGGACTTCCACCTGTGTCTGGCCATCGGCGGCAGTCGAGAAGATCCGCTTCTTGCTGGTGGGAATCCGGGTATTGCGGTCGATCATGCGTGTCATGACGCCGCCAAGGGTTTCGATGCCCAGTGAAAGCGGTGTCACATCGATCAGAACCATGTCGTCGATGTCGCCCGCCAGGATGCCGGCCTGGATGGCCGCCCCCATGGCAACACATTCGTCCGGATTGATGCCCTTGAAAGGATCCTTGCCAAAGTAGCTGCGGACCATATCCTGAACGGCCGGGATCCGGGTCGAACCGCCGACTAGCAGAATCTTGTCGATATCTTCCGGCTTCAGGCCGGCATCCGACATGGCCGCATTCAAGGGGCCCTTGGTCTTTTCGATCAGGTCTTTGGTCATATCATCAAACTTGGCCCGTGACAGGGAAAGATCCAGATGTTTGGGCCCTTCCTGATCAGCTGTGATGAAGGGCAGGTTGATGGAGGCAGTCAGTACATTTGACAGCTCAATCTTTGCTTTTTCTGCCGCTTCACGCAACCTTTGCATGGCCAGCCGGTCGGAGGAAAGATCGACGCCCTGCTCCTTTTTCATGGTGTCAATCATCCAGTCAACAATCTTGTTGTCAAAGTCATCGCCGCCCAGGCGGGTGTTGCCGGAAGTCGATTTAACTTCAAAGACACCATCGCCGATCTCCAGGATGGAGACGTCAAAGGTGCCGCCGCCCAAGTCAAAGATGACAATCTTCTGATCGTGTTCCTTGTCGAGTCCATAGGCCAGCGAGGCCGCAGTCGGCTCATTGATGATCCGGTCCACGGTAAGGCCCGCGATTTTCCCGGCATCCTTGGTCGCCTGGCGCTGTGAATCCGAGAAATAGGCCGGAACCGTCACAACCGCATGGGTGACTGTCTCACCCAGGTAGGCTTCCGCGTCATGCTTCAGTTTCTGAAGGATCATGGCGGAGATCTCCGGCGGTGTGTAGGACTTGCCATCGATTGTATTCTTATGATCGGTTCCCATCTCGCGTTTGATGGACATGACCGTGCGATCCGGATTTTTTTGTGCCTGGTTTTTGGCAATCTGCCCGACCAGGCGCTCTCCTGTATTGGTGAAAGCGACCACCGAAGGTGTGGTCCGGCTGCCTTCCGCGTTGACGATGACAACCGGCTCACCGCCTTCCATGACCGATACGACAGAGTTGGTCGTTCCCAAGTCAATTCCTATAATCTTGCTCATCTTCTTTCCCTCTTTTCATCAAACTGTTTCCGCGCCCTCCTCCTGACTGTCCCGTGCCGGCGCGGTAAGCCGGGACATCAAGTAATTTTTCGTTGACCGCAGAGCTTCTAATTGACCACCCGGACCATGCTGTGCCGGATGACACGATCCCCCTTGCGGTAACCCTTCTGGTAGACTTCGACGACGTAATTCTCGGGAAGTTCCTCATCCTCGCCGTGGATGACCACCTGATGGATGCTGGGATCGAAGTCCGATCCCTTGCCATCGATTTCCGTCACGCCCAGCTTCTGGAAGGCTTCTTCCAGCTGGAGGGCAATCAGGACGACCCCCTGGGCAAATTCCCGTGCCTCATCTGTCGCGCAGGCTTGCGCCGCCTTGATGGCCGCGTCCACGCTGTCGACAACCGGAAGCAGCGCGCGGACGGTATCAATGACGGCTTCCTCATAGCCTGCCGCCCGATCCTGCCGTGTTCTCCTTCTGAAATTGTCGAAGTCGGCACAGACACGCAAGTAGCGGTCGTTGAGCTCACGCAGTTCATCCTCCGGTGATTTTTCCTCCCCCTCCTCCGCTTCCTCCATGATTTCGAGTTCCTCCGCAGGTTCGGCCGGAGCCATTTCCTGTTTCTTTTCTTTTTCCTTTGATCCGCTCATGCTTGTCCCTCTGTTCTTTTCTTTTCCCGACCGGACGCCTCATCATCACCGGCCGCCTGTCTGTAATGTTCACCGGCAGCTTCCATCAGGGCCTTGTTGACGAAGCTGATCTGGGAGATAATCCTTCCGTACTGCATCCGTTTCGGCCCGATGACACCGATCTGTCCTGATATCTGGCGGCCGATCCGGTAGGTAGTCGTAATGAAGGACATATCCTCCATGCCTTCCAGCGCGATCTCCTGGCCGATCCGGACCATGTAGGAAGGTTTGGTTTTGGGGATCGAAAGGGCCGACTCCCCCTCTTCCTCAAGCGCCTCCAGGCAATCGAGATCCCAGTCACATCCTTGGGCCCGCCGTTCTTCATGCTCCCGCCGCATTTCCATCATGTAACCGGCAACCATCTGTTCCTGGTGGACGGCCCGGTAAAAACGGTTGGCCCGGTCCACATCCCGGAATTCCGGCTGCCTCAGAAGGTAATGCCTGCCGTCCATAAAGACCTCGATTTTTTCCGTCTGCTTGATGGCCACGTAGGCTTCGTAGAGCACCTGGTTGACCAGAGCCTCGGGCAGCCCCGTCCCTTCGGCAGCCGATGAAATGGTGACCAGGGTGATGTCGTCCAGCTTCTTGCCGGCCAGGCAACGTTCCACGGCCCGGCCGATGCTGTCAAGCTGTTTTTCATCGATCATGGCGGGAATCCGGATCAAGCGGTCATGGACAACGCCGGCAGATAAGACCAGAACAACAATGGCCCGGCCCGGTTCGATCATCATGATCTTGATCTGCTCCAGGCTGGAGTCCGAGTATTGCGGCGACAGGGCGACTGACAGGTAATTGGTCTTGCCGGCCAGGTACTCAGCCGCGCGCTCAATCAACTCTCTGGCCTCATCCAGATTCTTGAGGAGAAATTCGCGGATTCCCAAGGCTTCCGCGGGAGATACCTCAGGCAGGGACATCATATTGTCAACGTAGGCCCGATAGCCCTTATCCGACGGCATCCTGCCAGCCGAGGTGTGGGGTTTCTCCAGGTAGCCCATTTCTTCAAGTTCCGCCATCTCATGGCGGATGGTAGCCGAAGAATACTGGAGATTGTGGCGTTCGACGAGCGACTTGGAACCGACCGGCTCGGCCGTTTCGACGTAATCATCTACAATCGCCTTGAGGATCTGCTTCTTGCGCTCGTCCATGACACCATCCCTTTCAAATATTAGCACTCGATCGCGTCGAGTGCTAATATGACTTTAACACCTGAGCGTAAGGCTGTCAATCAGGGGGATGTGGCGAAAGTGACAAAGAGGTGAAAATTCTCTGAATTCCGGAAAAATTGCCTTCAGAGCAGTTCACGGGCCACCCGGTCAGCAAAATCCAGGCCTTTTTCAGTCAGCCGGACGGCGGATTTCTCAAGGGCCAGCAGGCCCGCTTCTTCCAGCAGCCGAAGCTGCTCACCGAAGACCTGATCGTAGTCCAGGCCATGCCGTTCCCTGAAGCGGGAACGCGTCACACCCTCCAGGATACGGAGTCCCAGGATCATAGTCTCGATCCGGGCTGCTTTTTCATCCACTACTTCTTCGATGGTGGAGCGGCTGAAGGGACCCGCTGCGTCATGGTCCATCAGGGCTGTCCAATCCCCGAGTGAAGCGGGGTTTTGCCGCCGGATGCCCGCCATGTAGCTGGCGGCGGCCGGGCCTGCGGCCATATAAGGGTCGGCTTTCCAATAAGTCAGGTTATGGCGGGAGCGGGCGCCCGCTTTGGCAAAATTGCTGATCTCATAATGCTCAAAACCCAGTGAATTCAGCCTATGGATGACCCGGTGCGTCATCTCACGTTCCAGGCCGTCATCCGGAAACAGACCCGGTGAAGCCTCGAAGAGAGCGGCCAGCGGCGTTCCCTGGGCGAGGGTCAGGGCGTAGGAGGAGACGTGGCTGACCGGCAGCCCGGCAATCAGTTCCAACGTTTCATCAATGTCTTCCAGGGTCTGGCCAGGCAGTCCCGTCATCAGATCGACCGCGAGCTGGCTGATTCCTGCCCCGGCTGCCGCTTCAAGGGCAAAGATGACATCCATGACCGTATGGCGGCGCCCGATACGGCGCAGCAGCTTGTCCGATGATGACTGCAGCCCGAAACTGATGCGGTTGACGCCTGCTTCAGCCAGAATTTCCAGAGCTCCGGCCTTTTGTGCTGTACTGTAGGATTCGGGATTGGCTTCGATCGTGATGTCGCAGGAGGTGGCCAGGGAAAAAAGCTTTTCTGTCCGATCAATGAGGGAGATGAGCATGTCCGGCGGCAGAAGGGAAGGGGTGCCTCCGCCAAAATAGAGAGTCTCAAGGGGTGCCAGATGAAGGCCCTGAACTTCAGCTTCTTCAGCCAGCCGCTCCAGTTCCCGGATCAGGCTGCGGTGCCAGCTTTGAATCAGGCCGGACCCGGCCTGGGGAACCGAATAAAAATCACAGTAAAAACACTTGCTTTTGCAAAAGGGAACATGAATGTAAAGCGAGGTGACCGGCTGCTTGGCAGCATAGGTCACCCCGCCTGGATACAAAGGATCAGACTTGGTTTTCGTCATCCGCTTCCGCCGGCGCAATGTTGGAATCCGACAGCAGCTCCTTGAAGGATACGGCCAGGCCGGCCAGACCCTGCATATTGGAGGGAATGATAATTTTCGTGGCCCGCCCATCCGCCACCGCCGCCATGGTTTCCAGGCTCTTGATAGCGATCAGGGCTTCATCGGCGCCCACATCCTTGATCATCTGGAGCCCTCTGGCAGTCGCCTCCTGAACCTTCAGGATGGCCGCAGCCTTGCCCTCTGATTCACGGATGGCCTGCTCTTTTTTGGCCTCCGCCCTCAGGATGGCCGCTTCTTTCTCACCTTCAGCCACCCGGATCAGGGCTTCTTTCTTACCCTCGGAAATCAGGATATTCTCGCGTTTTTCGCGCTCGGCCTTCATCTGGCGTTCCATGGCTGTCTGAATCTCGCGCGGCGGGATGATGTTTTTCAACTCAACCCGGTTGACGCGGATCCCCCAGGGATCGGTCGCCTCGTCCAGGGTCTGCCGCATGCGTGTATTGATGACATCGCGCGACGTCAGGGTCTCATCCAGTTCAAGGTCGCCGATCAGGTTGCGCAGGGTGGTAGCCGACAGATTTTCGATGCCGATGATGGGGTTTTCAATCCCGTAGCAATAGAGCACCGGATCGACAATTTGGTAGAAAACGACCGTGTCGATCTGCATGGTGACGTTGTCTCTTGTTATCACAGCCTGGGTCGGAAAATCTGCCACGCGCTCCTTCAGCGAAACCCGGCGTTCAATCCGGTCGATGAAGGGCATTTTGGCGTGGATGCCCGTCTGCCAGGTCGCCTTGTAGGTGCCCAGGCGTTCGATCACGAAGGCCGTGGCCTGCGGGACGACCCGGATATTGCGGATGAAGAGGACCAGGATGGCCAGGGCGACGAGGCCCAGCACAATCAGCCCCCAGTTAAAGGGCGCCATGGCGCCTGCCACCAAGAACAATTTCATAATTTTCTCCTTTTCTGACTCTCAATCAAGGTTCGGGCTCTTGTTCGGATTCCAGGGGCTCGACCGGCACGACGATGGCCTTGACGCCGCGCAGGCCGATCACCCTGACGGGTGTTCCCTTGGGAATAAACGTTTCATCTTCGGTACGTGCACTCCATACCTGGCCTTCCACCCGGATCAGGCCGCCGCCGCTGGTCGGGTTGATGGCATCGGTGACGACACCTTCCTTGTTCATGATGCGGTCGGCATTGGTGGGCGTGATCAAGCGCTTGCCGAGTTTCGGGCGGATCAGGAGGATAAAGATCAAAAATCCGCCGATGGAGCAGGCCGCGAAGAGGACGAATTGAACCGTCAGGGATGCACCCAGCAGGGCGGCAATCATGGCGATCAGTGCGGCTGCGACAAACCAGATGGAAACCAGATTCAGGGTGGCCAGCTCAGCGACTGCCGCGGCCGCCATGATCAAACCCCAAAAGAGGGCAGCTGAGAGGCCCAGGATCACGGTTTCCAAGATAAGTGGATTCATTTTCCCCTCCTTTTCCTGCCGTCAGACCGTCGCATCCCGGTCCGGCTAATCCTTATAGTCATAGTTGAGCGGCCCTTTTCTCGTCAGCTGAACCAACACGAAGGCAGTGTTATTGATGCGCTGGACCAGCCTTGGAACGATGACCTGTTTTGAATTGTCCTTGGGGCTGCGCCCTGCACCCGTTTCACCGGGCGGCAGTCCATCCGGATCGATGGCGGGGATGGTCTGGCCCACTGTTTGTTCATCCATTTGACGGAACAATTCCTCCAGGATGCCGGTCTGGTCAAAACGGGTGCCCGAAATCACACCTCCCGTGTCCTGGAAATAGGGATTGCGGCTTTCGATGTAGACATCATCCGTCGTTTTGACCCGGTAGTCTCCTGATTCCATGAAGACGACTGGAATGCCAGCCCGGTCAAAAGGCGTGTGGTCCGACAACTTGGTTGTCCATTCGCGAAAGACCGCCTGGCCCCCTGAATCCAGGTCCACAAAGAAAGAGGCCTGGTTGGTATAGATGGCATAGCGGTTTCGCGTGTTGAGCTGAAACTCAAAGAAGATATCCGTGACCTGGTAGAGCTTCCGCCTTTTCGCATAGTCCTTATACTCGCCGCTTCTAACTGAATTCTGGCCTGCATGTGCATAGACTTTGTCGCCTGCATAGACGGGGCCGATATTGACCATGACATCGATTCTGCGCCGTTCTTCCGAAGAAAGTGAAGACAGGAAATGACTGGCGCCCCGGTAGTTATCCGTACCAGCGCCAAAAAACACAAAAACCAGATCGTAGCCGGGCGCTTCCTGGCGAAGAATGCGTGCCGCCGTCAGAACAGAGGCAACCCCCGATGCGTTGTTATGGATCCCGTCAGGGAGGAGCACCTCTTCTTCCTGTCCGTCCTCCGTTTGTTCCGGCAGGATGAAGGCGGGAGTGTCATAGTGGGCGCCGATAACCATGATCCGGTCGTTTACTTCCGCCGGCAGCTGTCCGGGATCTGACCCGTCACGCTTTTGTGCCAGCTGGAATCCCCTGCCCTTCAACCGGGCGATGACATTGGCTGAGCTTTGACGGCCGCCCTCCTGGTCTGTCACTGTAAAGGTCTGTTTTTCCGGTTGGTAGCCGTATTTTGTCAATTCTTCCATGATCAGGTTGGCCGCCCTGGCTTCCTGGTCTGAATAAGGGATCCGGTGCGGGCAGGAAGAAGCCAGTTTGCGGGCAAACTGTGCACCCTCCTCTCCGTATGCGGCAATTTCGGGGACCTCTTCATCCGCTTCCCGCGAACAGGCAGCAAGCAGGGAAAAACAGCAAAGGAGCGCCAGCAAAACCGCCCAAAAGCGGTAAACCGGGCCGTAAAGCCGGTGATCACTCTGATGATTGATTTCAGCTCTTTGAACCACCTCGAACCCCTCCGGAGAAGTCTTGGCAGGCACCTTTTCTCACGCAAGTATAACACAGCGCTGTCGGGCCAAGAGGCCGTCCGAACGACTTCCTTATGGTATGATTCAGGCATGAAAACCGTGATGAAAGCACGATTTCACAAGACATTTCCCTCCAGGGCGGCGGACCGCTTCCTCTTGGCCGCTGCCTTCTTTCTCCTTCTTTCTTTTTGCCTTCCTTCACTTCCCGTCAAAGCCCAAAGGATGAGCGACGGATTTGATCCCGAAACGCAACTCCCTGCCGTCTACTCAATCGGCTCTCTGCAGCCGTCAGAATTGTATGCAAAAAACAGCGAGACGGCTCTTGAGATTCCGGCCGTTGCCCGGCTCATGACCCTTTACCTGGCGCTGGAAAGGCTATCATCCGATGAACAGATTCCGGTCAGCGGACTGGCTGCCCGCTACGACCGGGAAGAGCGCAGGGATAACCGCTACGTCATGAGAGCCGGTGATTCACTCCCGCTCCGGTATCTGCTCCTGCGCATGCTCTACAACAACTCGGACGCGGCAGCCATCGCCGTGGCCGAAAAGATTTCCGGCTCGCAGGAGGTTTTTCTTCAGGAAATGCAGCGCACAGCCGGTCTTTTAGGTATGAACAAGACGGAATTTTTTGCCTGCGACGTCGCGCGCGCTGAACGCGAGTCGGAAATACCGGAGGAAATTTCCGAAACAGCGCACGTCTGGGAGGAGCAGCAGAAGGCAGCCAGCGGGCAGCCCCTCTCCCTGCCTGAGGCAGGTCAAACCGTCAAAACGGCCAGGACAAGCCTGCGGGACGTCATGCGCCTGGTTACCACCCTCTTGAGCAACTCGCGGGCCAAGGCCATTCTCGGCGTCACTGACGAACTGGTACAAATCACTTCCGGCGGCATGGCTCAAATTGTTCCCATCCGCTCATCTGCCAGTCACCTGATGACCCTTTCGGAAAACAGAATCAGCGTGGCCTACCTGTCCTTATCCAACCGCTATTCGCTCCTTTGCTGCTGGGGGACCACACCAGCCAACATCCCGGTGACCACCGTGGCCGCCCACCTGCGCCAGACAGGCATCATGCAGCCGGCACTCCAGCTCTACTCCACCCTGGATGCCTTTTACGACAGGTCTTCGCTCACCCAGGCCGGCGGCAAGTACCCGGGCGCCTCTGAAAAAGCAGCCAATGGCGAACTCTTCGATCTGGTTTATCTGGATTCAGTCGATTACATCCACCCCAAAACCGATCACTATCTTGAGGAGAAGCTTGATTATCTTGGCAATGCCCCCTATCCGCTTCCCATCCGGAAAGGCGCCATGACGGGCCAGGTCATTTTCACCTTGAAAGACGGCATGCAGATCCCTGTGCGGGTGGGTTCCGACCGGGATATCCTGACCGACAGCAACCTGGTCAGCCGCGCGCTTCTGCTTTTGCAGGGCAACCCCAATTTGGCCTATACCATCCTGGGGCTGACCTTGATTTTGTGCCTGGCCCTCCTGATCGTTCTTGTCCGTGAATCCATCAGGCTCCGTTACTGGTTCAGGCTGCAGCGAGTGGAACAGATCGCAGCAAGCGCCCGCTCCATCCTGTTGGGGAAAAAAACCGGCATGGAAGATTAGGACTTCCGCTGTCTCGAAGGTGAGATCCGCTGGTCATAAAAAATTTCAAATTGAGCCAGCGCGTACTGATAAATGAAGAGGAAAAGCTGAAGAAGCGCCGCCAGAATCCCCGCGGTGATCAGCCATGAGGCGGGGGCGTACCGAAGGGCAAATATCTCCGAACCGAAGAGCAGAATAAGGATGAAAAGCAAGGCGGTCATGACCAGGTGCGTGATCAGCCTGGCTATGGGAGGGGGAACCATCCGCCTCAGCCAGACAATGAGCAGGGGCAGGACCCCAAAAAAAAGACCAAATTGGGCGGCGGTCACGATTCCCGGCGCCAAAAGGGCAAGAAAGGAGGCAAGCAGGTAGACCAGAAAGGCGCCGCCCTTTCCCGTCTCGCGGTCCGCGACCACGATGACAAAGGAGGCGATCATGAGGACAAAAAGCCTGCCGGTCGGCAGAAGCCCCGCCCCCAGGAGCAAGAGCCAGCATAAAGCTGTCAGCAGCGCACCGGCAGCAATCTTATAGGAGTGTTTGGAAGGGCCGCCCCTCTGCCTCGCCATGATCCGGTCTCAACAGCAAAGGCAAAGATCGCCGCCCATGCATTCGCAGCAAGAGTCCGCGCAGCAAAGGCAAGTCAGGGTCTGGCAGCAGGAATCGCCCCCGCAGCCCGAGCGGTAGTAGGGCGACGGGTTGGGATTGCTATAAGGGGAACCATAAGGCGGAGGCTGGTTGGGAGCCTGTTGGCGGCTCCAGGCTGAATGGCTCGTCTGCTGTTGATTGCCCAGTGTGATGGCATCATAGGCCGCATTGATCTCCCGCATCTTGGCCTCGGCCAGTTCCTTGGCCCGGGAGTCCGTGAACTGATCGGGGTGGTATTTTCTGACCAGCTCACGATAGGCGTCACGGACTGTTTCCTCCGACGCCCCATGGGGGATGCCCAAAACTTCATAGGGATTGTTGTTCATCTAATCCTCCGCCGCAGGCCCTGCTTTCAGAGGGCAGGAAGCCGCTCACCGGCCAAAACGCGCTGCCTGGTGGCGGGCAGTCCTATGGTTACGATATTATACACGAGTCCCCCCAGTTGCTCATAGGAAAGCAGGGCCAGATTGCGATCCACCGTTTCCTCGGCTTCAATCAGCAGGCTTCGGGCTGACACAAGCGCCTCGTCCCGGGTCATCGCCAAAAAGTGGTTGGGGTTGCCCTTTTTCCTGTCCCGCTCCAGGTCATCCACCGCGTCCATCAGATAGATCCAGCGCCCCAGCGCCTGACCGGCATCTCCCAAAAGCAGTGCCATCACACCGCTCTCATCTTCCCTTTTAAGGAGGGAAAAACCGCTCAGAAAGATCATTTTCAGAATCGAACCGAAGCAGTCGGCTGTTTCCTCAACTGAATCTCCCCTTTCAAGCTGGCTAAGCCTGCCCAGAGCTTCTCTGATCGAGGTATTCAATTCAGGGTGGCGCGCCATGACCTTGCGGGCGGAAGGGCGAAAAAGCAGAGCCTTCAGCCTGCCGCGGACGGGCCGGTCATCCGCCGCATCGTCCCTGGCCGAGTAAAAAGCCAGAAGACAGGAAAGATCAGCCGCGAATTCCAGTACGGGGCTGGAGGCCAGGACCGGCTTCTTTTTCAAGGGATTCAAAACACAGGACTCCTGTTTGACTGCAAGCGCTTCCGTTGACAGGGCCAGCAGGATGAGGGAAAGAAAAGTCATGTCGTAGGTCACCGCTGTCCGCGGGATCTGACCGCAGCGGCGGCCAATGCTTTTGCAAAGCCCGCAATAGATGGCCCGGTAAGCAGTAAAGTCACGTATTAAAAGATCCGGCTTTTCCGGCCTGACATATCCGAACATGGGCGTAAAAACTCCTTGCCGGCAGGCAAATCCGCGTCCTTTCAGGCCCCTCTATGTTATCATCAGGATTGATTCTTGAGGAATCGATTTTTCATCCGGGAACCGATACAAATGCCAAATAGAAAAGTCAAGACCAGATTCGCGCCAAGCCCCACCGGCATCATGCATATTGGCAACCTCCGGTCAGCCCTCTATGAATACCTGATCGCCCGGTCCATGGGCGGCGCTTTTATCCTGCGGATCGAGGACACAGACCGCGGCCGCTACCTTGAGGGAGCTGTTGAAGTCATTTACCGGAACCTTGAATTGTGCGGGCTGACTCATGACGAGGGCCCTGATATCGGCGGCCCCAATGGACCCTACACGCAAAGCGAACGGCTCCCCCTCTACCGGAAATACGCTCAAGAGCTGGTCCTGCAAGGCCATGCCTACCCCTGTTTTTGCGCCTCAGCGGGCTCATCGGAGACCGATGAGGGAGAAGAGGCCGCAAGCTTCGGCTATGACCGCCGCTGCAGGGGCATCGATCCGGAACTTGCCAGGGAGCGGATGGCATCGGGCGAAACTTATGCCATCCGGCAGAAGATGCCGCTTGAAGGATCAACTTCTTTCTCTGACGAGGTTTACGGCACCATCACCGTCAACAACCGGGAGCTTGAGGATCAGATTCTCCTCAAATCGGATGGCTTCCCCACCTACAATTTTGCCAATGTCATCGATGACCATCTGATGGAGATCACCCATGTGGTCCGCGGTTCGGAGTATCTTTCCTCCACACCCAAATACTGCCTGCTTTATGAGGCGCTGGGCTGGGAGATCCCCCGCTTCGTTCACCTGCCCCTGATTGTGGGTGAAGACGGCAGGAAGCTTTCCAAGCGCCACGGCTCCACAGGTTTTGATGACCTGATTAAAGAAGGTTACCTGCCCGAAGCCATCGTCAACATGATTGCTTTTCTGGGCTGGTCGCCCGGGGGCGAAACCCGGGAGCTTTTTTCACTCAAGGAGCTTGAGCAGGCTTTCCACATCGGGGGCATCAATAAGGCGCCGGCTGTCTTTTCCTACCACAAGCTGGATTGGATGAATGAGCAGCACATCCGGGCCATGCCCTTTGACCGGTGGAAAAAAGAGGTCAAGGAACTGGCTGATCCTGCATTCAAGGGAAGGCCCTACGCCCTCGACCAGCTGGCACAGGTCCTGCAGCCGCGTGTGACCAAGCTTTCCGACATCCCGTCCATGATTCGCTTTCTGACTGAGCGGCTGCCCCTTTCCCGGGATCTCTTTTTCAATAAGCGTGCTAAACTGGACGCTGACCGGGCAGCCGTCATTCTCCGGGCAATCTGCCCCGGGCTGCAAGCGCTGGACGACTGGACTGAAGCGGGCCTTCATGACCTGCTGGAGAAAACGGGCCAGGCCCTTGACATTAAGAAGGGTCAGCTGATGGGGTCGCTTCGCGCCGGTCTGGCGGCCCAGCAGGTCACCCCGGGCGGTGCCATCGAAACGGCACTGATCCTGGGACGCCGGGAGTCACTTGAGCGGCTTGATCGTGTACTTAAATTTCTGGATGAGGCATAAAAGATGGAGAAAAATGAGGTGAAGAGACTGCCCGGTCTGGTGACGGGCGTGACCCCGAAAGAAGAAATTTCCACGGGCAACAAGATTTCACATTTTATTCTTGATGAAATTGTCAAGGACACCGGCCCGGGTGGCCGCCTTGAGGGTTTGCGGGTCCACACCCGCTTTCCGCCCGAACCCAACGGCTACCTGCACATCGGTCATGCCAAGGCCATCATCATCGATTTTGGAACAGCCGAACTTTTAGGCGGGCTTTGCAACCTCCGCATGGACGACACCAACCCGGTCAAGGAGGATGAGACCTTCGTCCAGGCCATCAAGGACGATATCCACTGGCTGGGCTACGACTGGAGTGACCGCTTTTTCCACGCCTCCGACTATTTCGAAGAAATCTACCTTTACGCGGAGGAACTGATCCGGAAGGACCTCGCCTTCGTCTGCGAACAGACGCCCGAAGAGGTCCGCCAAGCGCGGGGCACCTTGACCACGCCCGGGACCGAGAGCCCCTGGCGAAACCGGCCCCTGGAGGAGAGCCTGGATCTTTTCAGGCGGATGCGGGCCGGCGAATTCCCTGACGGCCGCTACACCCTGCGGGCCAAAATTGACATGAGCGACGGCAACATGAATATGCGGGATCCGGTCATCTACCGTATCCAGCACGCCAGCCATCACCAGACGGGTGATCGGTGGTGCATTTACCCCATGTACGATTTCGCCCACCCCATCAGCGACTCATTGGAGCATATCACGCACTCCCTGTGTTCTCTTGAATTCGAAGACCATCGGCCGCTTTATGACTGGGTCATCAATAATTGCTCGCTCCCCGTCAAATCCCGTCAGATTGAGTTTGCCCGCTTGGATATCAACTACACGGTCATGAGCAAGCGCAAGCTTAGGGCCCTGATCGAAGAAGGCCTGGTCGATGGCTGGGATGACCCCCGCCTGCCCACCCTCTGCGGTTTGAGACGCCGTGGCTATACGCCTCGTGCCATCAGGGATTTCAATGAACGCAATGGTGTCTCCAAAGTGCCCAGCATGGTCGACATCCGCTTTTTGGAGCACTGCCTGAGAGAAGACCTGAACAAGCGGGCCCCCCGGGCCATGGCTGTGCTTGACCCAATCCGGCTGACCCTCACCAACTATCCGGAAAACCAGGAGGAAACCTTTGCCCTGGAGAATTTGCCAGGAGATCCAAACGCCGGTACACATGACATTACATTCTCTCGTCATCTCCTGATCGAACGCAGTGATTTCGAAGAAGTACCGCCAAAAAAATACTACCGGCTCTTCCCCGGCAACCTGGTCCGCCTGAGGGGTGCCTACATGGTGCGCTGTACCGGCTGTGTCAAGGACAGTCGCGGCCGGGTCATCGAAGTCCTGGCCGAATATGACCCAGGGACCCGTGGCGGCACGGCCGCGGATGGCCAGAAGGTCAGGGGGACCATCCATTGGCTGGATGAGGCCACGGCAATTGAGGCAGAAGTCAGGCTTTACGATCATCTCTTCACCGTCGAGGCACCCGACGATGACGAGCGCGACTACCACGAACTCCTCAACCCCGATTCGCTGACTGTGATTGAAACGGCTTTCGTCGAACCCTGGCTGAAAGAAGACCGGTCATACCTGGGCTACCAGTTCATGCGCCTGGGCTATTTCATCCACGACAGCCATGACACTTCGGAAAATAAACTGGTCTTCAACCGGTCGGTTAAACTGAAGGATTCCTACCGGCCTGACTGAGCAGAAAACCTTTCAGTTCTTGTCCCGGCAAAGAATCCTCATTTTCGCACGATATCCAGTCAAATATCGTACGAATACAATTAAATTTTATTTCTTTATGCTACAATAGTATCGTACGAATATGAATCTCTGAAAGGATCTTTATGCTGCAGATTACTATCACCGAACTGAAAAACCAAACGGGCAGGTATTTGGCCCTGGCTGACAGAGAAACAATCTATGTCACCAAACACGGCAAGCGGATTGCCAAGATAAGCGGAACCCGGATTGGAAAAGAGGAGGCTGTAACCTCACTGTTTGGCTTGCTGCCAAATGACATCGACCTTGATGAGGCAAGGACGGAGCGCCTCCGGTGAAGGTGCTTCTGGACACCAATATCCTGCTTGACGCCCTGGCCGACCGCCAGCCGTGGGCGGAGGATGCCTGTAAGATTATCCGGCTTGTTGCCCAGGAGAAAATCGACGGCTACATCACGGCCAACAGCCTGACTGACATCCATTACCTGATCCGCAAGCACCGCTCGGAATCGGTCGCCCGGGAGGCGCTGGATAATATCTTGCAGGTTTTCAAGCTGATCGACCTGCTTGGATCGGATTGCCAAAAGGCCCTCGATCTTTCCATGCCGGATTACGAAGATGCGCTTGCTTTGACCCTGGCCGGAAAGGCCGGCGTGGATTTCATTGTTACCCGTGATCTGGCTTTCATTGCACATGGCATGGTGCCGGAAACCCTTCAGCCGGGCGATTTCCTGGAAAAAACGGAACTCCGGGGGATTCCGGGTCACTGAACTCAGGAGAAGCCTAAAAAAGACCCCCATGGCGGGGGTCTTTTTTATAACAGGAAAGGGCGGGCCGCCATCAGTGGCGAATGATCTTCTTGGCCGTTGTCTTGGGGAACTCCGTATCCCTCAGGGAAATGGAGCGGACCGCCTTGTAGGTGATGAGCCCACTGTTGACTTCCTTGACCACCTGACTGATCTTTTCCTTGATTCTGTCGTCGGTCAGAGGCAGCCCCTTGAGCTCCGGATCCTCGTCGACGGCTTCCCGGTCGGGGAAGATCTCAGCATGGATCAGGCTGTCCCCGTCTTTCCTCTCCTTGCCCGACACCACAGCTTCCGCGATCAGGGGGTGCTGGGTCAGGAGAAACTCAATCTCTTCGGGGAAGATGTTCTTGCCGTTCTTGGTCACGATGATATTGGCTTTGCGGCCCGTGATGATGACAAAGTTGTTTTCGTCCAGGTAGCCATAGTCACCGGTGTGGAAGAAGCCCTCCTCGTCGATGACCTCCCGGGTCGCCTCCTCATTCTTGTAGTAGCCCAGCATGACGTTGTCACCGCGGCCCGCGATCTCACCGATGCCGTTCTCGTCAGGGTCAAGGATCTTGACATCCACGCCTGGCAGGGGCAGGCCGGCCGACCGGTTATTGAAGTATTCCGCACGGTTCAAGGCCAGAATGGGCGCACACTCCGTCAGCCCATACCCCTGGATGCAACCGAAACCCAGATCCTGCATGTCGGAGAGAAGCTCGGGGGCAATGGCCGCGCCGCCCGCGATCAGGAGCCGGATCCGGCCGCCGAAGTTTTCGTGGACTGAATCAAAGATCTTGCGGCGTAGGTCAATGCCCACTTTGCGGAGGGCCTTGGTCAGTTTCAATCCGAAATTGAATTTTTTGGCCAGTTTGGGGTCTCCCTTGACCTTCTTCATGACGCCCCGGTGGAAGGCCTCCATCATGAGGGGGACCACCAGGACGATGGTGGGCTTGGCCTCCTGCATGTTGGGCACAATGTAGCGCAGGCCTTCGCAGACGGCCACCGAGCAGCCCCGGTAAAGCGGGCAGAGATAGCCGCAGGTGCATTCATAGGTGTGGTGGATGGGCAGGACTGACAGGAAGGTGTCATTCTCGTCGATATAGACCATGGAACACATGCCCATGAGGTTCTTGCAGATATTCTTATGGCTCAGCATGACGGCCTTGGGGTTGGAGGTCGTACCCGAGGTAAAAAGCAGGATCTGCATGGCCTCCGGGTCCAAAGGCAGGGCCTCATAGGCCTTGTCCCCTTCAGTCAGGGCGCTGGCTCCTTCCTGCAGGATATCCCAGAAATAGAGGTCGGACTCCCCTTCAGCCGGCAGGTCAAAATCAATGTAATGCGCGATGCCCGGCATGCGGTCACGGACACTGTCGACAACCTCCTTTTTGCTCTTGGAGAACAAAAGGACATCGGCCCCCGAGCTGGTCACCAGGTTGACCACTTCATTGGCCGGCTGCTCCTTGTCCAGGGGAACCACCACAGCCAGGCCGTTGACAACCGCCAGATAGGTCACGTACCACTCGTAGCGGGTTTCGGCATAGATGGCCACCCGGCTCTTTTCATTGATCCCCAACCGCATCAGGCCGGTTCCCAGAGCGCGGACATCGTCCGCGAACTGTTGGTAGGTGATGGGAAGGTAGGGCCTTCTGCGATCGATTTTCAGATTGACCGCCTCTTCCGAGCGTGGCATGACCTGGCGGGCGGCGATGGGATCCTTGGTCCAGTAAGCCGTTTTATCGGCATAAAGTTTTTCACTTTGGCGGAGCATGTCGCGAAGATCAGTGATCTCCCGAACCTCTACCAGAGGGTATTTGTAGATATCAGTCTTCATGGGTCTCCCTCCCTGTGTCTTTATCAGACTATCCTGGTATTTTACAGGTGCTTTCATGGCAAGGTCAAGAAACAAACTGTGAACAAAGGCTGTGAAAGAGTTGAATTCCCGGAGGATCTTCAAAGAATCTTCATTAATTCCGGACGGTCTTTGCCAGGTAGCGCTCCACCGATTCGATGCATTTGTCGAGGAAAGCTTCCTCGCCAAAGGTATTGATTTTGAAGAAAATGGCCTGGCTGCCGCCTGAAGTGATCGCCGATAAACGAAGCTGATTGCCCTCCCCGGCCACCATGAGATTGAGACTGACCCGGTTGCCGCCGATCCAGCTGTAACGCTCATAGACGCGGACCGCGATCCGGACCGGTCCCATGAAGAGGTCACTGCCGTCTTCATAGCTGGCCGAGACGCTGCCCCGGGTGATATCCAGGTGCAGGTGATTGAGCAGGCTGTCGAAATCGCCTGTCAGATAGCGTTCATATTTAGCCATGAGATCCTTTACCTCCTCCATGCTGCGGTAAACCACCGCCTTATTATAGGGTTTTATCAGGGAAAAGCGAAACGGCTTGCCTTCCCTGCCCCCGGGGTCGTATGATCAGTGCATCAAACAGGGGATGTGGGAGGGCTGCCGTGCTCGAGATTGAACTCAAGGCATCAATTGATGACCAAACATTCGAAAACCTGGATGAGAAGCTGAAAGGCCGCTTTATTTACCTTCAGTCCCTGGAGGAAGAAGATCACTATTACAATGCCCCCGATCGCGATTTCAAAAAGACCGATGAAGCCCTCCGGATCCGCGAAATACGGGGTACCGAAAAACAAAGCTGCCTGACCTACAAGGGGCCCAAGCTGGATGCCCTGTCCAACACCCGGGCCGAGTACGAGACCCCGGTCGATCAAGCCCAGGCGCTCCATGAGATCCTGAACGCCCTGGGCTACCGGGTCATCCTGGCTGTCAGAAAAAAGCGCCTTGAATACGGGGGTACCGGGGACCTCGAAGACGTCACCCTTTGCCTGGATCAGGTGGAGAACCTGGGGGCTTTCATTGAACTGGAATATGTGGCGCCGGACCACCTCTCAGACAAAGAAAGGGAAGGCGTCCGTGACCGCCTGCTTTCCCTGCTTGATGACCTGGGTATTCCCCGCCGCAGGCTTGTCAGAGAATCCTACCTGGAACTCTTGATCAGGCGGGCCACGTCAAAGAAATCCTCCCAGGGCTCGTAAGGCACGCCTTGTTTTTTTAAGATGGCCGCCAGGGTGTCCCGGGCAAAGACCTGTTCGGAAGCCAGGGCCATGCGGACATCGGTGTGGCCGTCACCGGCACAGATGGCCTCTTTGTAGCTGTACTGCGCCATGATCCGGGTCTTCTCCATCAGGTCGCCCTTATCCTCGTAAGGTGAGATGAGGCGAATCCTGCCGTCAACGCAGCGGGTTTCCACACTGTGGACATCAAGCAGCCGGTCCCGGTAGGGGGACAGTTTTTCCTCGATGACGGGTTTCAGGCCGCCCGAGATGACCACCACCGGAATCCCTTTTTCCTCCGCCAGATCCAGGAGTTGGTCAAAACCGGGCCGCAGGGGGACGTTTCGCACATAGGCCATGATGTCCGCCATACGGTTGCAGGGGATCAGGCTGAAGGCCAGGTGGAGGGTATCAGCCAGACTGCGCCTGCCTTCCAGCATCTCCCGCTCTTTCTCCTCATAAAGGAGGGGGTCGATGCAGAGCCGCATCGACCCCTCCAGGGTTTCCTCACTGGTGATCGTCCCGTCAAAGTCCAGAAAGAGAATGGTTTCGTACATAAAGCCTACTTCATCAGATCAAAATTTTTCAAAACGTCAGGATCAAGCATCTCGGCCATCCGCATCAATTCCTTGTGCGTCTTGGCGTACTCGAGCAGGTTGATCCCCTCAACCGCCGCGTCAATGGCCTGGCGCATGGATTTGGCGCCTGCACAGCTGCCGTCGGGATGGCCGTGGACGCCGCCGCCCGCCGCCAGGATGATGTCGGTTCCCAGGGCATCAATCATATTTTTTACCACCAGCTGGGTGGTGCCGCCGGAACAGGCGTACATCATGGGCTTGATGTGCCACCAGGGCTGGGTGAAGAACTTGAAGCTGCGGTAGAAGGTCTTGTAGGGGATGGGGAATTTGCCCCAGGGGTGGCCATTGATCTGGAAGTCACCGCCTGCCAGCCGCGTCAGCTTGCCGATGACCAGGGGTGCCGAGATACCGGTATAGGTGGAACCGGCGTAGGCGCCCACAAAGTCCACATGGGCCAGAATGGGAACCTGGATGTCCGGATCCTCGGCCAGCATCTGGAGGGCACCGTGGCTGGCGGTGTAGACATTGAGCATGAGGCTGTTGGCCCCATACTCGATGGCGCGCAGGGCATTGTCCCTGATCTTGTCCGCCCGGTCGGTAATGTTGACCGAGTAGAGCGTGTGCTCACCTGTTTCCTCAAAGACTTTTTTCTCCATGGCCATGAATTTGGTGACGCGCTCTTTGAGGGGGCAAAAAGCCTCGTCCGCTGGCAGAAGTTCGTCGTCCTTGATAATATCTACACCGCCTTTAGCCGCCTGGTAAAAGATCTCGGCGCCCTCGTCGGGCGTCCAGCCCAGATTGGGCTTGATCATGGCATTCAAAAGGGGCCTGTCCGGCACTCCCAGGACATCCCGCAGACCCTGGACCCCGAATTTGGGGCCTGTAAACTGGTCCACATAGCGCTTGGGGAAAGCCACGTCAATCCACTTCAGCATACCGGCTGCCGAGATGTTGCCGAAGATGGTGGTCAGCATCATGGACAGGCTGGAGCCGAAGTTGTCCATGGGAAAGGCCACCTGAAGGATGTAAAGGGGCGGCAGGTCCTCCACATAGTCGGCACCCGCGTCGGGCACCTCGTAAATGGCAACCACCTTGGCCCCGAACCGTTTTTGCTTTTCGAGCGAGTCGGCCCCCACCTTGATCCAGGTGCCGGTCGTCTGCTCGGAGGCAATAGCCAGGGCCAGCCGCTCCACATTGCTTGTTTTGACGCGCATCTGGAAGGTCCCGATGATATAGTCTTCACTGAAAGCCACTTCGGGAAAGGCATGCGCCAGGTTTTCAATTTCCAGTTTTCTTATCATGATGCTCACCCCTTAGATTTCAATATTGCTGAAGACTTCATCAAAGGCCTTCAGCGATTCTTCAATGGTTTCGTCATTGTCGGCCATGCTGGTGTAGATCCGGCTGCCGGCCAGCGTAATGACCCCGTTTGCGGTCAGGGCTGCTCCGAACTCCTCGATGCTGTGCTGGCGTTCAGGAATCTTCTTGAAAATATCAGGATCCTGGACCGACAGGTACATGACCCCCGACACCTCAAAGTGAACGATGGAACCCGTGTTCCAGGTGACGAAAGGCAGGCCGTACTTGTCGATCAGGGCCTGGATGCCGGCGCAGAGCTTGTCGCCGTTTTCCCCGGCCTTTCTGGCGGCATCCTGCTCAATGATCTCCTTGATGGCAAAATAGCCCGCCGCGCAGCTCAGAGGATTGGCTGTCAGGGTTCCACCTACGTAGGCCCGCTTCTTCCCGGCCTTGACACCGGCCGCCATGCAGCTCATGACGTCTTCCCTGCCGCCAACACCGCCCGCCATGGGGAAGCCGCCGGAGACGATCTTGCCAAAGACCGTCAAATCGGGAATGACGCCGAAGTAACCTGCCGCGCCGCCGGGACCGACCCGGAAAGCCGAGACCACCTCATCAAAGATGAGCAGGGTCCCGAACTCATCGCAAAGCTCCCTGGCCTTGGCGCAATAGTCATAGGGCATCATGCGGGTGCCGCTTTCGGGGCCGATGGGTTCCAGGATGACGGCAGCTGTCCCGCCTTCTTTTTCATTGGCGACCAGGGCCTGACGAAGGGATTCGATGTCACCCGGATAGCATTCGGTGGTGTGTCCGGTGCACTCCTTGGGTATGCCGTGGGCTTCAAAAGTCTTGGTATAGGGGATGTGGAGGGAGTAGACCAGCTGGTCGGACCAGCCATGGTAGGCCCCGCCCATCTTGATGATTTTGGGCTTGTCCGTGTAAGTGCGGGCCACCCGGATGGCCGCCATATCGGCCTCGGTGCCGCTGGCAAAGCACCTGTACTGCTCGACCCAGGGCATGCATTCATTGATGATTCGGGAGAGTTTGAGTTCGTATTCATGAAAGAGGCCCGTGACCGCCCCGTGCTCCCGGATTACCTCGATGACCTTGTCGGTGACCGGCTTGTAGTTGCTGCCCAGGAGAGTGGGCCCTCCGGCCTGCAGGTAGTCCACATAGCGGTTGCCGTCCACGTCATAAAGGTAGGCGCCTTCCGCCCGGTCGATGGCCAGCGGGAAGGGATAGTTGAAGGCCAGATTATGCTGGACACCGCCGGGGATGTACTGCCTGGCCTCGGAGATAATCTTTTTGGAACCTTTGCACTGGTTATGAAAATAGTCCATGTAGCGGGCCATGGCCTCGGCTTTGATGGGATGGAGTTTGTCATTGATGAGCCGGTCCATCCTGGCCGCGATATCCTGGACATCCGGCCATTTGGAAATACTGTATTGTGCTTTCATGTTTTTGTCAGTCCTCCTTCTTTTCGGTTTACTTTTCAAGTTTGGTTTCTTTGGCCAGGAACATGAGGCCGACACACAGGGCACTGATGGCGGTCATGAAGATCATGATGCTGAGATGGTTGGCTCCAAAGAGCGAGGCCAGCCCGAGAAAGATGACCCCGCCTACATTGCCGGCAAACATGAGCAGGCCCTCGCTGGTCCCTTCCGAGGCGGGATAGGCCGCTTCGGCCGCAAAGGTCAGGACTACCGGGGCGCTGCCAATGGTAAAAAAGCCGTAGAGCAGGCCGGAGGCCAGCATGCCCGGGAAGCCGTTGAGCAGCATGAAGAGGCCGAAACCGATCACGCCCGCCACATTGCAGACGATCATGTAGGGCAGCCGTCTGTGCCTCTTGTCCTTGTCGGAAAAAGCCGAGATGACGACACTCCCGACAATGCCGGCGACCAGGATGCCGACACCGACGATGCCGGCGCCTGTGGAATCGACTCCGCCGCCGGTCATGGAAGAGATGATGGGTTCAATCATGGTGAAAAAGGTATTGAAGACGCCCAGCATGCAGAAGAAGACCACTACGGTAATCAGGAAGTTCTTGCGCTTGAAGGCGATCCGGAAGCCCTCCTTGAAGTCAGCCCGCAGGGCCTCCTCCTCCGCGCAGGGCGGGGTGGGCGGTTTTTCCCTGGCAAAAACCAGGAAAAAGGCGGCGCAGGCCGCGGCGGCAATGCCGTAGATGAGCAGGATGGTCCGGATGGCCATGCCCCCTTCCAGGAGCAGGGGCGTTAGAAGCAGGCCGATCCCCATGCCCAGATAGTTGGCCAGGAGGCCGATACCGTTGGCCGTGGCCCGCTCATTTTCAGGGAACCATTTGCCGGCCACAAGGCCGGGCGCGTTGAGAATGAAGGGCTGGGCGATGGCGAAACCCACCGTCATGGCCAGGACCACCGTGTAGTTATCACCCAGGATGCCCCGGACCAGGCCGCAGACGCCCATGAGGGCGGCGCCGAAACCTACGGCTTTTTTAAAACCCCATTTTTCAAAGGCCGCCATGGAGGGAATGGACAGGGCGATCATGCCCACCATGAAGATGATGGACAAAAGACTGATGGCATTCTCCCCTCCGACGGCTTCCTTGAAACCGTAATACTTCCAGGCTTCGGTGGTGATGGAAAAGAAGGTGGCCCAAAGCAGCTGGATCATGGCCGTGATCAAAAGATACGAGGCCAGAACGACATAGCGGTACCGGTAAACCTGGTAGGCGCCTCCCTTTGTTTCGAGATCTTCCATGGTGATACTCCTTGCTTCGCCTAGCCGTTCAGTGCAGCGAATGATTTTTTGTTGTCCTTGTAAAGGTTCTTGAAGACGGGATAGATCTTGTCATAGACAGCGGTGTGATCGGGGTTGGGAGAATAGTGCCCGCTGACGCTGATGGCCTCCTTGATGTGCTTGATGTCTTCCAGGAGGCCGAAACTGACCGCGATCAGGGCGGCAGCCCCCATGGCACCGACATGGCGCGGGTTTTCCACGGTCTCCACTTCCCGGCCCAGGACGTCGGCCAGGATCTGGCAGACGGTTGCAGACATGGCGCTCCCACCGGTAAAGCGGACCACTGGCGAAGTTTTGAAACGTTTTTCCGTGGCCGTCAGCATCCAGCGCATATGAAGGCAGACGCCCTCGATGACAGCCTTGATCAGGTCGCTGCTGCGGTTGTCCACATCGATATTGAAGAGGACGCCCCGGGCATGGGCATCCTCAAAAGGACAGCGGTTGCCGTGCATCCAGGGTGAAAAGACCACCCCGTTACTGCCTGCCGGCGTGTTCCTGATGTAGTCGAACATTTCCTGGTATTCGGCGATGGGAGTATGGCTCAGGCGTTCTTTGACCCACTCCATGCACTTGCCGGCTGTTTCGCTCTCGGCCACGTAGTTATAAGTTTCCGGGTCGGCGCCCACGATGCTGCCGATCAGGTTTTCCAGATCCAGATAAAGTCTGTCAACCGTGGTGCAAACCCAGCCCGAGGTGCCGGAGTAAACGTGGACGTCACCCACGTCAACACAGCCGGCGCCCACCTGGCAGAGGCTGATGTCGCCGCCGCCCGCGATCACGGGCGTCCCTTCGGTCAAACCGAGCTCTTGCGCCGATTTCGCCGTCAGTCCGCCCAGATTGTCGGTCGCTTCGCAAAGCTCGGGCAGATGCTTCATGTCCACACCCAGCATTTTGCATAGGCCCTTGCTCCACTCACGTTTTTTGACGTTGTAAAGAAAGGTCAGGCTGGCGTCGTCCCGGGTCGATTTCAAGTTGCCCGATGCCCGGAAAGTCAGATACTGCTTGGCGTCCACCCACTTATAAATTTTTGCGAAGAGCTCCGGCTCGTTTTCCTTGACCCAAAGGTATTTCCAGCCCGGATCCTTGGCGCTGCCCGAGACGGCGCCCGTGACCCGCAAATAGCGGAGCACCCGGAGCAGGTTCAGGCCTTCCACCTTGATCCCCCGGCACATGCCCTCTTCAAACTGCTTGTTGGCCCGGGTATCCATGCAGCTCATGGAGGGCCGCAAAGGCTTGCCTGCCTCGTCCAGGAGGACCACTGTCTGCATCTGGGAGCAGAAGGAAATGCCCTTGATTTCCTCAGCCGGTGTCCCCGTATCTTTCAGCAATTTTCGGGTGGTATGGCACATGACCGACCACCATTCCCCGGGATCCTGTTCCACCCCTCCGTTTGGCAGGATGTTGAGGGCGTAATGACCCACCTCCCCCGCCAGATAACGTACACTCTCTTCCTTGGAAATTTCGAACAGACAGGTCTTGAGGCCTGTTGTTCCGACATCATAGGTGATTACCTTCATACGTTTCCGCCTTTCCGAATGGCTGACCTCTTTTGATTGATCTGCTGAGAATTGGCTTCTTTCGATGTCTTCAATTTGTGCCTTTTACTATACTCAACTCTAAATTTAGTGTCAAGTATAATTATTTTTCTCTTTTCTGCCGCCCTGATGGTGTATAATACTGGCATGCCTTATTCAAGACGTGAGCTGAACAAGATTGAATCCCGCCGCCGTATTCTCAAGGCATCGCGCAAACTTTTCTCCCAGCAGGGTTACGAAGAAACCATGATGGAGGAGATTGCCCGCAGGGCCAAGGTTTCCAAGGCCACTGTCTACAATTATTTCCCCAGCAAGGAAAGCCTCCTGATCGGCATCGTCGATGAGGTGGTCGACCGGGTGGAGGAATTATTGGAGACCAATCTTGAGGATTGCAGCGACAGCCTCCAAAAACTCCGCCGGGTTCTTGAGGAGATCGTGGAGGCAAGCCTCCAGTATCCGGTCCTGTCACGCCGGATCGCCTGCCTGCATGCCGATGAGGAAAGCTCCCTCTTCGGTTCCTGGGATGACATGACCGGCATCTTGAAAAAGCTGATCCTGGCCTCACAGGAAGAAAAGCTGCTCAAAAAAAGCGAGAATGCCGATGAAATCCTGGACGGCGTGATGGGGGTTTACCTGATCGCACTCTTCCAGTGGCATGGCACTGACCTGAGTAAACCCGGCGCCCTGAGCAGCCGGCTCAACCAAACCTTTGACGCCCTGATGACCCGCTACCTCATCTAAGCCTCACTTGATCAGCTGGGACAGGGTTTTGAATTCCGGTGTTCCCGATACTTTCAGCAAGTCGAAGACAGCTGTTTCCGTATTGGTGATAACCGCTCCCATGGACCGGATCAGATCCAGCCCGTTCAAATAGTTGAAGCGGTTCCTTGAAGTCACGGCGTCACTGACCAGAAAGACCTGGTAACTTTCTTTCAAAAGATCCCGGACCGTCTGAAAGACGCAGACATGGGTTTCCATGCCGATGATTAAAATTTTCCTTTTTCTCTGGGCGGCCAGGACCTCACGCACCTGGTCGGTACAGGCAGTGAAGCTGTTCTTGGAGAAAATCCAGTCCTCATCCAGCCATTCCAGAAGCTCCGGAACGGTCCGCCCCAAACCCTTGGGGTACTGCTCAGTGGCGAGGATGGGAAAACCCAGCTCCATGGCGGCCCGAATCAGGATCAGGCTGTTTTTAACCACCTGGTCCCGGTCTTCCATGACCCGGGCCAGCCGGTCCTGGATGTCGATGACCAATAAAAGGCTTTCTTCTCTTGTCAAGGTATACTGATCCATAAGACCCTCCTGTTTAAACGAGTCTACCAAAAAGGAGTCAAGCATGCGTACAAGCCAAATCACCCGCGAAAAAGCCCTGGAACTGCTGAAAAAATACAACAAGGAAACCTTCCATCTGGAACATGCCCTGACCGTGGAGGCCGTCATGGCCTGGCTTGCGGAAAAGAGGGGCTACGGGGAGGAGAAGGAATACTGGGCCATAACCGGCCTGCTCCACGACATCGACTTTGAAAAATACCCCGATAAACACCTGGAACACACGCCCCGGATCCTTGAGGAGGCCGGCGTGGGCGAGGACATGATACGGTCCATCGTCAGTCACGGTTATGGCATCTGCTCCGATGTGGAACCTTTGCATGAAATGGAAAAAATCCTTTACGCCATGGACGAACTCTCCGGCCTGATCGGGGCCGCCGCCCTGGTCCGTCCTTCAAAAAGCGTCTCAGACATGCAGGTTTCCAGCGTCAAGAAAAAATTCAAGTCCAAAGGCTTTGCCGCCGGCTGTGACCGGGAGACCATCCAGAAAGGGGCCGACGCCCTGGGCTGGACCCTGGACGAGCTGATCGCCCGGACCCTGGAAGCCATGCAGGCGTCGGAAGATGAAATCCGGCGGGAACTGGAAGCCATTTGAGCATAGCCTCAGGGCCGGTTCAGGATGGAAAAGAGCTCCTTGTTCTTCGCGTAAAGTTTGGTGAAGACAAGATAGTTTTTCCTATAGGCTTCCCATTTGGCCGGATCCGGCTGGTAGACCACTGGTTCCGCCAGCATGAGCTTGGCCTTTGCGACCGAGGGGATCCTGCCCCGTGCCGCGGCAATCAGGACTGCCGCCCCCAAAGCTCCCGCGTTTTGCGGGTCAGGGAAAGCGGCTATGGGATGGCCTAGGATATCAGCCAGCATCTGGCAAATAACCGGCGCGTTGGCAATGCCGCCGCAGACCCGGATGGTGTCAGCCACGGCAAGTTTTCGCTCATGGGCCTCCATCATGAATCGGCAGTGGAAGGCAATGCCTTCGACCACCGACCGGATCAATTCCGATTTGCCTGTTTCCAGGCCAATGTTGAAAAAAAGTGCCCGGGCACTGGCATCTTCAAAGGGGCAGCGGTTACCGTGCAGCCAGGGGGTGAAGAGAACGCCCCCGCTGCCTGCCGGCACCTGATCAATGACTTCACAAAGATAGTCATAAAGGCTGCGGTAGACCGATTCCAGAGAATCGGTCACCTCCTTTTTTTCCAGGTAGATGTCAATCTCATCCAGAGCCAGGTGTTCCTTGACCCACTCCAGACTCTTGCCGGCTGTCTCCATCTCGGCGAAGTAATGGTAGCGGTCCGGCTGGACCCCCACGATAGAGGCCATGGACCGCCGGATATCCACAATCTGTTTGTCTGTTACCGTGGAAATCCAGCCCGAGGTCCCCAGGTAAAGGTGGGTATCGCCCGGCTCCACCGCGCCCACTCCCACACCGATGAGTTCGGCATCCCCTCCGCCGCTGAAAACGGTGGTTCCCTCCGCCAGTCCCAAAGCCTTCGCCGCCTCAGCCGTCATGGGCCCCACGGGATCGCTGGCCCCGATGATGGGGGGCAGATGCTCCATCCTGACGCCCGCCAGGCGGCAGAGCTTTCTGCTCCATCCATGTTTGCCCGGCCGGACATCGTACAAAAAAGTGGGAAAGGCAGATCCCTCGGTCATGGTCACCCTGCCCGTCAACCGCAGGGCCAGGTAGTCCTTGGCGTCCAGCCAGGCATGAACCCGGGCGAAGTGTTCCGGCTCATGTTTTTCCACCCATTTGTAGCGCCAGAGCGGGTCTTTGGCACTGACAGGAGCCGCCTTGGTCAGGCGCAGCCAGGTCAGCAGCTGGAAAGGGCCGGGTCCCTTGCCGAAGAGTTCACTGGCCCGGTTGTCCATGTAGGACATGGCGCGGCGGACCGGCCGGCCTTCCCGGTCCGTCAATACCAGGCACTGCATCTGGGAGCAAAAGGAGACCGCTTGAATCTGGCCGCCCGAAAACTCCGTCCTGGCCAGGACTTCCTTGGTGGTGGCGCACATGGCCTGCCACCAGTCTTCGGTATCCTGCTCGGCGCCTCCGCCGTCCAGGACGTAGAGAGGATAGGCGGCATAGTCGCTTGCCAGCAAGGTAATCCTGTCCCCCAGCTCGAAAAGACAGGTCTTGATCCCCGTGGTTCCCAGGTCATAGCAGATGACGTGTTCAGATTCCTTCATTCTCCTGTCCTCCCGGCCTGATCCCCAGCATGGTTTCCAGGGCCTTGATCATGCTGTGGATCAAGTACTCATTGTCCGCAATATTCTTTTCCCCGACGAAAAGCGAAATCCGCTTCTGGTGGTAGCCGCAGGCGAAGGAATACTGCATGACCAGAAGCTGGTTGTCGATGAGAAAAGCCAGAATGCCCGGGTCAATGTCATCCCGGACCTGGCCTTTCTCCTGGGCTTGCCGGATCAAATCCCTGTAGGCTTTGGCCGTAATGCTTTCCAATTTGCCCGCGATGAACTCCGCCCGGCCACAGTCGCTTTCAGTGGAAAAAACATTGTAGAGCCGGATCAGATCCGGGTCTTGCCTGGAATAGTCCTGGGCCAGCCGCAGGAGCCGTTCCAGCTTGGAGGACAGGCGGATGTCCGCTTCGATGATCTCCCTCACATAGCGGTCGAGACCCGCCGCAGCCACCTCCACGATGTGCATGAAGAGCCTCTCCTTGGACGGGAAGTACTTATAAAGGGCTCCCACGCTGATGCCCGCCCCCCTGGCGATCCGATTGACGTTTGCGCCGGTAAAACCATGGCCGGCGAATTCCCTGACCGCCACATTGATGATCCGGCGCCGTTTTTCCTCCGGGATGCGCATGAAGAGATCCGAGGCCTGGCCGTCGCCCCTGACTGAATAATCGATCTGCATCAAGCCCTCACTTCCTCTTTTTCAAGTTAAAGAACAAGTACTCACTTTGTGCTTAATCATAAGGGCAAGGGGCAAAGATTACAAGCAAATTAATTGACAGCTGCGCAGTGGTGTGCTAATTCTAAGGAAGTGAATGAATGCTCACTTTCATTGCCAGGAGGAAGGAAGTTTCCCATGGATAAGAAGAAATCCCTGCACCGCTACCCCGACGCCCGGTCTGTTACCGCCAAGCTGGATGAGCTGATCCGGCTGCCCGTTTACTCGATCTCGGACCAGGCCCTGGAAAATTATGAACGGGACTACTACGGCAAGAAATGCGCCGCCTCAAAAGCACAGATTACCAAAGCCCGGGAGATCATCCCCGGCGGCGTTCAGCACAACCTGGCCTTCAATTATCCCTTCCCCCTGGTCTTCACCCGTGCCAAAGACCACACCCTGACCGACCTGGACGGCAATACCTATTTTGACTTTCTCCAATCCGGCGGGCCCACGGTCCTGGGCAGCAATCCGGATGCCGTGCGAGAAAAAGTCTTCGAGCTCCTCGAGACTTGCGGTCCTTCAACCGGACTCTTCCACGAATACGAATACCTGCTGGGACAGAAAATTGTGGACTCCATGCCCAGTGTCGATATGTTCCGCATGTACACCTCAGGAACCGAGGCCTGCATGGTGGCTGCCCGGGTGGCCCGCCTGGCCACGGGCAAAAAGAATATCGTGAAAATGGGCGGCGCCTACCACGGCTGGAGCGACCAGCTGGCTTACAGCATCCGCATTCCCGGTACCAAGGGCCTCCAGTCCCCCGGCATCCCGGGCTTTGTCTTCAAGAAAACCCGGGAATTCTTCCCTAACGATTTGAACAGCCTGGAAGCCGTCCTCCGCAAGAACCGGATGAGGGGCGGCACGGCAGCCGTCTTCATCGAACCTGTCGGTCCCGAAAGCGGCACCCGGCCTCTGGATTTGGGCTTCAACCGGGGGGCTGAGGAGCTCTGCCGGCAATATGGCTCTCTCCTGGTTTTCGATGAAGTGGTTACCGGTTTTCGCCTGGGCATGGATGGCGCCCAGGGCTACTTCGGGGTATCGCCTGATCTGACCGTCTTCGGCAAAGTGATCGCTGGCGGCTACCCGGGCGCTGGCGGCGTCGGAGGCAAGCATGAAGTGATGAGGTTTTTGGGGGCGGGCCTGGACGGCGGCGGCAAGAAGGCCCTGTCCGGCGGCACCCTGGCTGCCAATCCCTTAAGCTGCGCGGCAGGTTACCACACCCTCTGTGAAATTGAGCGGACCGGCGCCTGCGCCAGGGCCAACGCCATGGGCGATTTATTGACTGACGGCTTGAATGACCTGATCGATAGGCATCAGCTGCCTTTTGTCGCCTACAACATCGGCTCAATCTGCCACCTGAATACCCTGGGTACCATGCATTACGCCATCCGCTGGAGCAGGCCCTGGACCATCCCCGGGATCCTCAAGGAGACCTCCATCCGCAAAAAGGAGATGGAACGCATGGGAGCCGCTTACATGGCTGAAGGCCTGGTCACCCTGGCGGGCAGCCGGCTCTATGTCAACGCCACCTACACGGAAGAAACCATCAGGGAAGCCCTGGCCCGCTTTGACCGGGTCTTTCAACAAGTGGTAAAAAAGGATTACGGGGATCACCATGGAAAAAAGCCGGGCAATTGAAGAAGTCCTGGCCGCGGGCCGGGAGCTGGTGGCCCGGGGCCTGGTCGCCAGGACCTGGGGCAACATCAGCTGCCGCATCGATGACAAAAGCTTTGCCATTACACCAAGCGGCATCGATTATGCCCGCCTGACCCCCGAAACCATCGTTCAGGTGGACATGGAATCCCTGGCCCATGAGGGCCCTGTTAAACCCTCCTCCGAGAAAGGCATCCATGCCGCCGCCTACCGGCTGGACCCGGACACCCAGTTTGTCATCCATACCCATCAGACCTGCGCCAGTTGCCTGGGCATCGCAGGCTTCCACACCCTGAAGCTTACGGCTGAGGAAAAGGAGGCTTTGGGCGGTGATCTGCTGCTTGCCCCCTACGGCCTGCCCGGTTCCAAATCTCTGCGCAAAAAAGTGGAGGAAAAACTGAAGGGAAGCCGGGTCATCCTGATGGAAAGGCACGGGATCCTGATCACCGGCAGCAGCCGGGGAGAGGCCTTCGACCGCTCGGTGGTGGTCGAGGACATCTGCTGTCGGGCCATGAAAGGTTTAAGCTTCAGCCACGATGCGCCGGAAAGTGTCAGCTCCAAAGATCAAAAGAGTTGCCTGACCTTCAAAAATCAGCCACAAGAGGAAATCGAAAGGATCCACCAGGCCCTGCACCAGGCGTGCCCGGACCTCCGTTTCATCCTGCACCGGACGTCCCCGGCCATCCGATCCGTCATGGAAAAAACCCGACGTCTGCCTGCCCTCCTGGACGATTTTGCCCAGCTTGTGGGAAGCGACATCCGCCTGGCATCAAGCCAGGACCTGCCGGCCCTGGCCAGGGCGGCCAGGGGGCGAAACGCGGTCCTGGTCGAAGACATTGGCGTCTTCTGCCTGGCCGGTGAAGAAGCCGACGCGGAAGCTATCCTGACCCTGGTGGAAAAGAACGCGCTCTGCTACCTGAACGCATCCCGCTATGGCAAGCCCGAACCCCTGTCCTGGCTTGACCGCAAACTGATGCGGCTGGTTTACACCCGTTTCTACTCGAAGAAGAAATAGCCTGCTGCCCGCCAAGCGAACACGCCGCCAAGCCAGGCCCTTTTCAGGCCCGGCACATTTGGCGGCATCCCTGAAACAGGAGGGGCAGAAGCCCAAGAAAAAGCACTAACCGGAACGGCTCCCGGGTTAGGAAGCCGCCGGGTAGAGTGCCTTCTTCTTGTTTGTCACGGTCCTGAACTTCCAGCCAGCCCTTCTGGCTGATTCTTCGACCGTCTCGGGTATAGCGCCCAAATCAAACGCGTATTCATGCGCTTGGCCGTCCGGGCCGTACTGCACGCGTTTGACCTCGCGATGCAGGGTCTTGCCGGACTCGATGGGTACGTCGGCGCTTACACCGAATGAGTGGTAGCCGTTTATCTCGGCTGCCCGCCCATACATGTAGACCACCCGATGGTTTTCATTGGCCAAAATCAAAACTTCACAGTGGACCCGCCGATCGTCGACCGGCCATTTGGCATCCAGGAATTCTGCATTGACCATGATGTCGGTGCCGTAGCCACAATGCAACGGAACACCACGCGCTTTCAGCCCTTCACTGATCTCACAAAGAATCGACTGCCTCATTTCGGGTTCCTCTTCTTAAAGATCTGCGCTGTAACATTATACATCTACCGTCATTTTTGTCAAGAACCCTTTATTCAGCAATAGACCCATCAGATGACTTCCCCTTTCTTATCTCATCGTATAAATATTAATCATTAAAGGAGTTTTAAGAAGATGCCAAGGCCTTCGAAAAAGACCGGTCTTATGGAGCTCGACCAGGGATGCTTTCTTCTGCCGGCGGCGGAACAAAGGGGTGGGTACCCAAGATGCCTCATGTCGAATTGAAAAGTTGGCAGCCAGTGAATGCGGGACAGGTGTGCAGAAAGCGGCTCCTGCCCGTCTTTGTGGACAGACGGCGACCTCAAAAAATGGGCCGGTCAACCAGGCCATGGAGGACATCTCTGACTGATCCTTTTTCAAAGGATTACAAGAAACCCTTGATTGGGAAGTCTTCTGGCTGGCCGGGGAAAAGCCGGATGCGGAAGCCATCCTAACCCTGGAATTAAAAACACGCTTTGCTGCCTGAACCTGCCCCACTACGAAAAACCTGGCCCCTGTCCTGGCTGGATCGCAAACTGATGCCAACGGCTTACATCAAAATCTGATGGAAAAGAAATGCTTCTTCTCTCGATGCACTTTGGGCACCTGCCTGAAGGCGGTCAAAAATCGGCAGGATTTTTGCATAGGAAGACGAGGGAAAGTGTCAATTTTTTATGTTAAGTTAGACGCGGTCAATTTTTGACCGGAAGGAAAGAAAGGAAATAAATATGAGAAAACAAAAAGCGACCTGGTTGATCCTGACAGCAGCCCTTGCGGCTATGTTCTTCTTGACTGCCTGCAGCGGCGGCGGCGGCGACGCCCTCAAGGGAAGCTGGGAGGGAAGGAGCCAGGACATGGGCACCACCTGGACCTTTGACGGCAAAGGCGGCTGCAAGATGGAAAATGAATTCGGCATCAAGGACGACGGCAGCTACACCATTGACGGCGGGAATGTATCCATCAAGCTGTCGCGCTGGGATGACCCGATCCTCTACCAGTTCAGGATCGATGGCGACAAGCTCTCCCTGACAACGGAGGAGCCTTTGCGACCCACTTACGAGCTAACCAGGAAATAATTTCCTGTCTCAAGCGGGGGTCACCGTGACCCCCGCTTTTTGCCCCTGATCATCTGAATCAAAACGTTCACTGCCGGCTTTCAATCGAACAGTCATGCTGTCCTGACATCAGGCTGGCCTAACCTTTACGGTAAAAGTGCGAAACAATCGAATTCTTAATCCTTAAGTCGCTGCCGGATAAAGGGCCTTTTGCTTGCTGATCACGGTCTTGAACTTCCAGCCGGCCCGCGTAGCCGCTTCCCTGGCTGCCGCGGGTATGGCTCCCAGGTCAAACGCATATTCATACGCCTTGCCATCCGGCCCGTACTGTACGCTTTTAACCTTGCGGAAAAGAGTCCTGCCGGTCTGAAAGGATGAATCGCTGCTCATGCCGAAAGAGTGGCCGCTCCCGATCTCGATGGTCCGCTCATACATATAGACTGACCGTGCGCCTTCATTGGCCAGAATCAAGGCTTCATAGTGAATCCACCGGCTGCCGGTACGCCATTTAGCGTCCAGAAATTCGGTATTGATCATGATATCGGTCCCATATCCATAATGGAACGGGACTCCAAGAGCCTTTAGCCTTTCACTGATTTCATAAAGAATTGACTGCTTCATCCAGGGGCTCCTCCTTGGAAAACTCACTGTAATATTATGCACCCGGGCTCTTCCTCCGGCAAGCGCGCGATCGTTCTGATTTAACGCACTTATCGATGCTTCGCTTCATTACTAAACACTTAATAATTATAATTCATTTACAGGGACTTGGTGGCATCCAGGCCGAGTTAAAAGCCCGGTTTTATCAAGGAGATTTCCACCATGGATACTTTCTTGTGCCCCGGTGCGGCAAGCGGATGAAAGCCGGGGACCGTTTTGTACACCTTGCCCACACCTCTGCCTGCAGCCCGCAGGGCCAAACTCCAGACTTGCACAGTGATTCTAATCGTCCTTTCTGATCCTGTTTTACTCGCAATCTCCGCTTTTGCCGTCTGGCATTTCCTTTAAAACCGGGAGGATCCGGCCAGGAAGTGACGGGGGCACCCTGCCGCTCTTTTTCGAGGGAACGTCCCCGGCCCAGGCGGAAAGAATGCCGCCTGCGCATGCGCTGGGAAGTACCCGTCAGAGTCCAGAACGCAGGGATTACCTGACATGCAGACTGCTTATGGGGAGCCAGGGACTTTGGAGAAAGGAGAACCCGGACCGGGACAGTGTTTTGGAATTCGACAATGACCTGAAGGGGCTGGAGCCGAACGATATCGCCCTCCTTGACATGCTCTACAACCCCGCCATACACTCAGGGATGACGGCAGATAGGGCTTTTTAAGTGCTCTCTGATTGATCTGGAAGGTGTGGCCGAACTGCAGCTTTGACCGGCAATGAACCTGTCAGCGGCTAACTGATTCTCGCAAAGATCACAAAATACAAAAACCAGGAAGCCGTAATAATAATGGTTTTTGCCGTGAAATTGAGGTTTCGGTTGTTGACCGCCAAAACCGTAAGGGGGAGAGGAAAGATAAAGATCCAGCCCAGCACCCAGAGCCAGGTCAGTCTCCTCCTGGCGGGTTGAGGCGGCGAAGGGGCGTCGTAGTAGGGCGGGGTGGTGTAAGCTGCCGCTGCCGGCACCGCGCCCTGGGATCTTATGTAGCCGCAGTCAGGGCAAGCTGCGGAATAGTAGCGGGTCCCGCAGCGGGGGCAGACTTTGGGCCGGGCACCTGCCTTGACCCCGCACTGGGGACAAAAATTGCTCTTTTCGAAAACAGTTCCGCAGTTTTCGCACTTGTGTTTAAAATCGCTGGCTCCGCAGGCAAAACAGACAAGGGAGCCATCCTGGTTGCGGGTATTACAGTACTTGCATATCAGCATCCCGATTCTGATCCCTTCCGACTGTACAGATGCCAGGTTCAAAAACCTCTGACAAACCCAGGACAAGACCCTGTGCAAGATAACTCAAGGAAACACATCTTGCGGTGATCTCCTGTCATAGTATAGCAAACCCACCGAAATTTGACCCGGATGGCTGGATTCTATTCCCTTCCACCCGGATCGGCCCGGGACCTGCTTTGAATGCGTCGGCCGCTCTTATTCGGGAACCCGGCCGGCGAATCCATGTTCCGGACTAATAGCGGTTATGGACATCTTCGGCAAAACAGAGCAAATCGCGGACTTCCAGAATCCTGCCGTCATCCAGGACAGCCTGGCCCCGCATCCGCCCGAAGACCTGATGCTGCTCGGTCGCAATGACCAGGGCATTGGTTTTGGCATAGCGGTCCATGATGGGATGAAAATCCATCTCAAAGCGGCCGTCACTTGAGCTGAATCGCCAGTCCTCCAGGTAGTTGTCAGGATTGAAGTGAAAGGTGACATCACCCAGTTTATGAGCTTTGCCCCCGTAAAAGAGCATATTTTCGGAGGCCGCCCGGGTGTCGCCAAAACCGTAACCGATATTGAAGCCAAAGGCCTCGCCATCGATCCGCTGATTGCCTGACCCCCAGTACCAGCGGTTGTTGTAAGTCCAGACACCCCGCCCCCAGTCCAGAATGCCAAAGTCGGTCTCCGGGTTAAAAACATAATCCCGGCCTTCGAAGGACATCCGGCCTTTTGCAGGCATGCAGTTGATCTTCTGGTTGTAGTAGAAGGCATTCTTCTTTTCCGCCCAAGGGGTGGCAATGACCATGCTGTCCATGTCCGGCTGTTGAAGCTCCAGCTCGCAGAAAAAGTCACTGCCCCGATAAAAGCGCTTGAAGTGGCAGGCAAGCCTTCGCAAGCCAGGCTCGGCTACAAACTCCATTTTCAACCTCTTGTCCTCATAGCGGGTGATCCCGGATGAGGAGTGGGGCGGAAGCTTCATTTTGCCGAAGGGAAAAGGATTGATAATGGATTCGGTGTGCTCCCAGCCTTCTTTGAAATTGAGCAAAGAGACAGACTGCAAGCCAATGTAGCCGATATCCGAGATAGTGAAGGCCCCCGCGAAATCTTCACTGAGGACCAGGTAGTAATCCCATTCCTTGATCCTCCATTTGGAGGCCCGGATCATGCCGCGATCATAAACCTGGATCAGGTCTTTGGACCAGCCGGGTTCCCGCAGGCTGCCGTCCTCCTTCAAGAGCGGCAATGCCTGGGTGACTTGATGGTTTCGGCGCTCAGACATAAACGGAATCTCCTTCCCTGACCCTCTTGCCCCCAGTTTACCAAAGCAGGCCTGCCAGAGAAGCCCGGGATGACAATTTTTTATTTTTCCATAAGCGATATAAGGTCTTTTGCCTGTTAGACGGAGCATCCTCTGCTGTCTGAGTCGGACATGGGCAAGATGACGTCAAGAAGTGTCTGCTATAATTAAAATACTTGGGACAGCGGCCTTTGCTTTTGCCTGATCAGGCAGCAAGCAGATACTGAAGCCTTGATTGGAATCCGATCCAGGTTTTCCGCCGGACCCGGCCCGCTTGCCGGGAACCTGTACCTGCCGCATTATGCGGCCTCCCTTTCAGAGATACCCATGAAGATTCGCCGCCTGCCTGACCAGGGCAAGCATTCCGCATCTCCAAAGAAGGGATGAAGTGACCATGAAAACCAAGCATTCCAGGAACAAAAAGAACCGTCAAGTCATGCCGGGCATGATACTGGCTGCCGTCTTCATAAGCATCGGCCTGTCGCTTTTAGCCAATGGCAGGGCTCGGGAAATCCATTCGTTCTCCCTTCCCTCTGTACCGTTGATTATTCCTTCAGCATTCCTTCCCCAAGAGGTTGACATCCCTGACCCCAGCCTGGAGAAGGCCCTGCTTGAAGCCTGCGGGAAGTCTCCCGGCTACAAGCTGACCGATAACGACCTTTGGGGGCTGACCGGCAGGCTGGGTGTCGACAGAAGAAATATCAAGGACCTGGAAGGGATCCAGCACTGCGTCAATGTGACCAGGCTTGACGCGTCGGGTAATCCCGTCAACCATCTGCCTGACATACAGTCCATGAAGAAACTGGAAGATCTCGACTTGCAACAATGTCAACTGACCCAGGTTCCTCCGATTGTCTCAAAACTCCCCAACCTTCGAGAACTCATTCTATCCGAAAATCCCATCGGCAATACGCTGCAAGGGCTGGATGGCTGCAAAAATCTTGAGCGGCTCTATCTTAGAGGATGCGGGATCAGCAGTTTTCCTGCCGACCTGGACCTGCCCAAGCTGGGTTACCTGGGCCTGTCTAATAATCAGCTCACCAGTTTCCCGTTCCTTAAGGGTCACAAGACCTTGGAGTGTATCGATGTCGCTGACAATCAGATCTCCGAACTGCCGGCCGACCTGGGGGTTTACCCCAAGCTGGAGGGCCTCCATATTGATGGAAACAAAGTCAAGCGCCTGCCGGACAAAATGGGGAATCTGATCAAGTTAGATGCATTTGGAAATGAACTTACAGGCCTGCCCGACTCCATCGGCAAGAGCAAGCTGGAGCAATTGCATGTTCGGGGGAACAATCTGACCTCGTTGCCTCTTTCACTTTTTGCTTCCTCCAATCTGAAGGAATTGGATGTATCTTACAACAGGCTGACCAGCCTTCCGCAAGGCTTGGATGGGGTCATCGGAACCAGCGGGCTGATCGAACTGGATGTCTCGTACAATCAGCTGACTTCATTGTCTGAGGCCCTCTTTAAAGCCAAGCATCGACCCGCTTTTACGCGGAATTCAACCGGCTATGCAGCCTGCCTCCCAGTATCACGGAAAAGTCCTGGGGATACTTTGATATCTGCTACAACTACCTGGATATCTCATCCGGCAGCAGCACCCTGAAACTGCTGCAAAGCCTCAAGGACGTGAATATATATTTTGAACCCCAATTGACACCGGTGAAAGGCCTGAAAGCGGAGGCCGGTGAAGACTGGATCAAGCTTTCCTGGAAAGCCTGTCCTGATTTTACCTACCAACAAGATACAATAACGGTCGCGCATTACGAGGTTTTCCTCGACCAGGGAGGCAAGTGGACATCCCTGGGCAAGGTCGACAAGGGCTCTCCCTCCTTCACCCACTCAGCACTTTCACCCGGCACCGGCTACAAGTATTCCGTTCAGGTCGCCAACGATATTTTGTACATGTACGAAGGTGTGTTTCACAAACTCAGCTCCTATTCCAGCAGTCGGCTGTCAGCCCAAACCATTCAGGCGGCAACTACCGCATCAACCACTCCGGCCTCGACAGACCGTCAAACTGTATAGCGTAATCTAAAAACACCCAAAAAAATCACGAGGCATGGCCAAAAAGATCATGGGGAAATCCCCAAAAAGATCAACAAAAAGGGACAGGTTGAGCCCCTGTCCCAAAATGCCTATTCTTTCGGATAAGAAAAGAAGAAAGAGAGGCTGGGAAGGAATGCTCAACATGCCCCAAATCGATAGTATCAAAAATGCCTACGCGAATGGCAGTTACATCAGCGAGATAGCCCGTGACCTGGGCTATGACAGGAAAACGGTCAGAAAATACCTTGAAGCACAGGATTTCACCGAGAAAATGCCCTTGAAGAAGGAACGCGTCTCCATCCTGGATCCCTATAAGGCTCTCATCAACCGGTGGCTTTCTGATGACCGTAACAGCTGGCATAAGCAACGTCATACCGCCAAAAGGATTTACGACCGTCTCTTGCAGGAAACGGACTACCAGGGCTCCTATCCCACCGTCCAGCGCTACGTGAAAGCATGGCGCAGGAAACACCATGAAGGGACGACCTTCCTGGAACTGCATTGGTATCCAGGCCAGGCACAAGCGGACTTCGGGCAGGCAGACTTTCTTGTGTCAGGGAAGCTGGAACGTCTCCATTACCTTACCCTGTCATTTCCCTACAGCAACCAGGCCTACGTCCAGGTCTTCCGTGGTGAGACGGCCGAGTGTGCCTGTCAAGGGCTTTTGGATATCTTTTACCATATAGGGGCGATACCTCTTGTAATTGTCTTTGACAACGCAGCTGGCGTGGGAGTACGCATCGAGAATGTCATGCGGGAAGCCGACCTCTTTCGTCGTTTTCGATTACATCACGGTTTCAAGATCCGTTTTTGCAATCCCAACAGTGGGCATGAGAAAGGCCATGTTGAAAACAAGGTCGGTTATATCCGACGTAACCTCTTTGTCCCTGTACGTGAGCTGGAGGATCTCGTATCTTTCAACCGGGAGCTTTTACACGAATGTGAATCACAGGGGCAAGACCGCCACTACAAGAAGTCGAAGTTGGTCCTGGAGCTCTTCGATGAAGATCGCGATGCCATGCGTGAACTTCCCGCCGCCCGGTTTGACGTCGTTCGCTACGAGACCCGGCAAGCGGATAACTACGGCAAGATCTGTCTGGACGGTAAGCACTATTACTCCAGCTGCCCGGAGTTAAGGCAAGAGGAGATCCTGGTTGGTATTCGCGCTCACATGGTTGAGCTGTTTGACACTAATGGGCGGTCAGTGGCTTCACATGAACGGCGCTTTGGAAACCAACGAACGGATTCGACCGACCATTACACCACCTTACTGCAACTTGTGCGCGCCCCCAATGCCTGGCGCAACAGTGGGCTTCGAGAGCACATGCCTTCGAGTGTCCGTGATCGGCTGGATGACTTGGACGCTGTGGAATTGAAGCGGGCGCTACGGGTTCTTTTGCAACTGTCTGAGCGCTACAGCAAGGAGATAAGTCTCCAGGCCTTATTACGCTCATTAGACGAAGGGAACGGCGGCTATGCCACAGCTTCCCTTTATGCGGCCCAGATCCTGGACAGTGGGATAGAGGGAGGAAGGGAATCTTCTTCCCGTATCGATCTTGGCGTCTACGACCGGTTCTTCTTAAGCAGAAAGGCAGGTGCCTAGGATGGATCGGGAAGATTTGAGGCAAAGACTTTCCGCCTATTGCAAACAGCTCAAGCTTTCCCAGCGTGTGGTTGCTTTGAGCGAACAGAGGGCCAATGAGGAACAAGAGCGCTTCCTGCATGATGTACTCCATGCTGAGGTGGAACACCGCAACCAAAGCCGCCGGGCCAAAAGACTTAACAAAGCCAACTTCCCTTCCCGGAAACGATTGGAAGACTTTGACTTTTCGAATGTACAGTTTCCTACAGGGGTCACGATTGAAGATCTGGCTGATGGCAGCTATATCCGGCAGAAACAAAATCTCATCTTCTACGGACAGGTCGGGACTGGCAAGACTCACCTGGCCATTGCGCTCGGCATGCTGGCCTGCGAACAGGATTATGCTGTGCGCTTCTACACGCTTTCTGACCTTGTGTTGCGTTTGGGTGAAGCACATCGTTCAGGGAGGCTTGAGCGGCTCATGGCAGAGATCCAGGGACTGGATTTACTCATCCTCGATGAGTGGGGGTATGTGCCCGTCGACCGACAGGGAAGTCAACTGCTCTTTCGTGTCATCTCGGACTGCTACGAACGTAAGAGCCTCATTGTGACAACCAACATGGAGTTCTCTGCCTGGGGAACCATCTTCACCGATGAACAGATGGCGGCTGCCATGATTGACCGCCTGGTCCACTTTGGCTATCTAATCCTGTGCGGTGGACCAAGTTACCGTATTGCCAATGCGCTCATGCGAAAGAATACGGCTGCAGTAATGGAGGTAGGTATGGCTTGAAGGTAGATTCCATCACCTCTGGCTCAAGGTGATAAAAGTGGGGAATTCCTCGTGATAACTTTGGCCAAATAACCGTGATGATTTCGGGACTTGGACTTGATTTTTCACAGTCAAACGACCGGTCAAAGTGAAGAGCCTGAGCCTGAAACCCGCTTGGCCACCGATCCGCATGAAACCACAGCACAAGTTCAAACCACCCGCCAAACGGAAACTGATATCCGCGAAAGCCTGCCAGGTTCCGAAGCAACATCCGGGAAAGGGACCAGTCCCCTCCTCTGGCTGATCCCCCTGATCGTACTGGTTCTTGCCACAGCGGGTGGTTTGGTTTGGTTTTTTGTCATCAGAAGAAACCATAAGAAAGATTCTTCACTCCCTGGGGAATGAACCTTCTTTCTCTACCAAATGAATATTTTTCTTCGTAAAGCCATGGGATCGGCTCTACAGAACAAAAGGCAAGCCAAGGGCCTTGTCCCATTCAATCACCTGCCGGTCAATACAACATGCTTCTTGATCGACAAAAATTTCCGTTGCAGGGATCCTCGTTTTTTGGAGCTTTCTCTTTTACAATACTTCTGCAATGGAGCAAACATTTCCCAGTCTTCCAACTACCTTGTCAAGATGCCGACAGCCTCCTCAATCGTCATCCCGGATTGGATACGTGAGTCGTAAAGGAGGGTCAGCAACTGTATATCGGTTATACCCAGGCGTTTGAGCTCGTTGCCCTGCGCGAGGACACTGTCAAAGGCCTGCGACCTGTCACCCAAGACTCCTAAACTCCTCATAAAAAAGCTTCGGGTATAGCCATTTCTGGTTGCCAGCTTATCTTCTTCTGAACCGTAATCCATAGCCAGCTGCGAGTTGATCACGACACTCATCTTTGTAAGCTCTTTTGTCCCGGGATCATTCAAGCATCCAAAATAGGCATCGAACTCGAGATTATCGCCAGATAAACTACTGAATACTTCTGGAAATCGGGATTTTTCTATGTAATAAAAGAAAACATTGCCATCACTTTCCACCAGCTCGATTGGCGGTAAAAGACGCAGCAGCTTGGCATCCTCAATCAATGGCTGCAGACAGGAGTAGTCTGTATCGATCACATTCCCGGCAAGCTGGATCCTGATAGGTTTCTCCCAGCGCTGTAAAGTTCCCCCGCTGTGTTGATCGGGAATGATATTCAGGAATAGGTCGAGCATTTCCGGTCCCGGCCATGCTTCGGTTGTTGGTTCTGTCGTGGAAGGAGGAGGGCTGGTGGGGAGGCTTGTGGATTCTTGAGACTCCTTCTGGGTCGTCGCTTTTGTCCGGGAAGAAGGCCGGGTCCTGGAAGGAGTTACAAAAAGGCTCCCCGAAGGCCCTTCCGGGGCCGGCTTTTCCGGCTTCAGGAATAGATGCCAGACCCCAAAGGCTGCTCCTCCCAACAAGGTCAGGGAGACCAGCACAATGAGGACGACCGCAGAGGCTGGCAGACCGCTCTTCTTTTTCACAACTGGAGGTGGATAGGGGGGATAGGCCTGATAGGGGGGTGGGTAGAAAGGGGCCTCGACGGGAGCTTGCCTCGGGCTCCCACAGCGGATACAAAAGGCCTCTTCCTCAGCCATAGGATTCCCGCAACGGGGACAATAGGAAGGATTCATGGTTCTGTCTCCCAGATTTTTTGCTCTTCCGATGGCCGGTCACATAAGACATTCTGCGTTTAATAATTATACTACAATTGGTGCCGGGATATAGCCTCCTGCCAGGGCGGCCATGGCGCAAGACACCGGTATCAAGCATCAAAGGCATAACTGTTGTGCGGTAACCCCATGTCAAGCAACACGCTTGTCTGATTTCGATTCATCCGTTTGATCGATATGACACAGTCGATGCCAAAACGCGTCAGATCATGATAGAGTGTACAGCCCATGCACCCGACCTTATGGCCACAAATAAAGCGCAGTTCCCCTCCTGTTTTTCCTTGTATCGTTCCTTGATTCGATTCAGGTGGCGCCAAACTTCGGTTGCCGATGTCTTGACCTCCATCTAGCTGAAGAAGGCATCTTTTCGGATCGATTAGGCTGCAAGCAGCAAGGGGTGATGCCGGTCGTATGGATATCCATACCAACAGAAACAATACGCTTCATAGTAACCTCTCCATTGTGCGCGGTAATCTCCGCTTTTTGTGTTCTTCAGCAAGACTATGGGCAAATCCGCGACCGTGCAATCGCGGAGGTCACTTCATATTCTCGATGGGGCGCACCGAGAAAAGATCATACTCCCCGCCCACGATATTCGCTTTGTAACTGAACAGGAAATTTGATTTTGCACTCTCTTCGCCGGATCTGGCCGGTTCACTTGGTGTGACAGCCTGTCCGGCAAATCCTTGTCAAAATGGCCCAGCTCTTTCCGGTCATCTGACGCTGGCAGTAACGGCAAGCAAAGACCTCACATTTGCATCACCCAGACACACCAGCTGCCTTTTTCCTTCGTGATCAGATCTTTTGGTTGGCAGCCAAGTTCGGAACAGTTCAATGTGAGCCCCCGGATACTGCTTGTATTACAGAGTGTTCCTCCTCCGTCGGGTATGATCTGCAGACGGTTCAGGCAGGGTGGTTTATGCAGATTATTGCGTTGGGCTGCATGCTTCTTGGATGGGCTTGACGCTGAAACCATGACTGGACAGGCGACTGCCCCGGAATGCCGAATAACCGATTGCACCATATAAGAAAGGTTCGTGATCGTCCACATAAGAAAACACCTGTTCACCATTGACGAACACCGTGTATGCTGCTTTTTTTGCCCGGACGGTAATGGTGTAGGATTCATCTTGTTGCCAAACGAAAGGCCGGCTTAGCAGGGACGAATAGCCGCTGTCGTTCTTGAGCAGGCAAATTCGGTCTCCCTCCAAGAAGGCGACCGCGTAGCAGCGCATTGCCCCTTGCACCCGGAAGTTGACTCTGACTTCAGGTCCTGCCAAGGGCGTTAACTCAAAAGTCACTTCATAATCGCGCCAATCGTGACTGCCAGTGTAAATCTCAGCAAAATCCGCTGCGGAGAGGTGCATTCGGCCATTGTCCAGATAGTGATTTCCCTTGAGCCTTGAAAACTGTGCCAATGTTCTATGAGTTTGACTCCAAACGTCTATCGTGGAGTCGGAGAAATCCAAGCGGTAATCAGGACAACCTTCTGCAAATAAGTCGTCAATAAAGGCAACTGCCTGGACAGGCCGGTCCGATCTGTACCTGACATTGAAGACAAAGCCAATTTCATCAATCAGGGTTGGGCATCCTGCCGGAAGCTGCCAGCTCAATCTTTTCCATTGGCCGGCTTCCAGGGTCTGGGCTTCGGAGCGAAGAATATTATTGTTGATCAAGTCATGGGCGTAAAGCTGTACAGACAATGCGCAACCATAAGCGGGAGCCATCGCTGCGCCCCTGATGGTTTGGCCGGAGTACACAAGAGGTGAAAAGCAGGGGTCATACCTGCTGTCATCAAAATCATCAGGAAGATAGTATGTTTTTTTGTACACAAAAAATTCTTCCCAGTCATGGACGGCGGGGATGGCAATTTTCAAGGAACGTTGACCGGAAAAAGCTGTTTCGGTGCTATTGATAATCGACAGGGGGCCGGAATAGGTTGAGTCAGCGTGTGATGTTCCCAAGCGCGCCCTGATGGCATGAGTTGAACCGGGGAATTCGAAATGGCAAGCGTTGACAGCTTGCGAAACAATCGTTCGCCAAGGCTCCGAAAGTTCTTGTCCGGCCATGGCGGCGGCCAGTTTGACCATGTAGGCTGCCCCATAAGGAATATCCATGATATTCAGGGATCCTACGACACTCGAGCAAATAAGCAGATCATTGACCGGCCTTCTCCACTTCTCGTAATCGATGGCATCCAGTCCGTTGCGGACGCCCATGATAGTCGCGACATTGCCTGCGTTACAGTCCGTATCCCAGCCACAACGATTGCAAATGGTGATTGTCTTTGAAAAATCACCTTCACCGTACAGCAGCGACAAAATGATCACGGCAGCGTTGGGGATGATGTGGCAGGCACCTGGATATTTGTCGTAGCCAAAATGTTTGTAAATATAGTGGTAACAATTTTCCCAGCTCGCTTGGTCGTGGTTTTTTTCACGGTCTTTTTGATGAAAATCGATGACTGCGTTCACAACGCGGCGATACTCACAATCTTCGGGCAGATAGGCCAAGCCCTTTTCGATGATGCGCCCGATATCCTTTTCGACAAAAGCTTCGCTGATAGCGGCAGCAATGAAAACACCGCCAAATACTCCATTCTGCCCATGTGTAACACTTGCTGCCGCTTCCGCCAGGCATGCGGCAAGATCAGGGTTGCCGGGGGCAACCAACCCCCACGTATCAATAAAGATTTGCCCGCCAATCTGCTCCGCAAGCATGAGGCCATTTTGTTCGGCACTGCCGCTGCGCGGTGCCGGGATTCCATTTTGCAGATTCAGGTAGGCCGTGTGTTCCGTCGATACGCCGTAACCGCCCCACCAGAAAAATCCGTGCTCATAAGGAACATAATTCAGCAAAGCTGTCGCTACATGAGCGGGTTCCAAAGGCTGACCGGGTGGCTTATCCTCCAAAGCTCTCAGGAAAAAAATCGAGCCGTTCGTGTCATCATCCGCTGCGAAATTCCTGTAGTTTGCAACGTAACCGTCTGGCTGACCCAGGGTGTGGCGGATTTTGTCGTAAGTCCAGCCCTCGATGGGCGCGCCAAGCCTGACGCCAATTACTTTCGCCAGCCAGCCGGCGTAAATCTTTTCGATGTATTCATCAGGAAATACCGCCATCGATCGCTCCATTCAACTATGAGCATAACATGCATCCTGTCCTGCCCTGACAAGGTTCCGTGCTTTGGCTGACCTGAGAGCAAATGCAGCTTATGACCTGCGGGTCAAGAGTTCATTCAACAGGGCGTATTCCTGCCGACCCGCATGGTAGAGCATGCCCGTATTCAGATCATTGATGGTCACCTGAGCAATTTTGTTGATGTCGAGAAGCCCGGGGATATCCATGAATACACCATTGACCTCCTCAAGGACCGTACCGAAAAACTTGCCATAAAGAGACGTGGATTGAAAACACAGGGCGTCAGCGAGTTTCTGGACGTCTTCCTCCGGCTTGGCATCCAGAACAAGATATGCCCTGCCCGCATAATGCAGAAGATCATCGGGGAAAGGTCTGTTATAGTCGTTGGGATCTTTTCCAAGAGGGGCAACGGGTGAACTGCCGATCAACTGTTTAACCCTGGTGGAATCGCTGCCGATGCTTTGTTCCATGGAAAAAATGACATTCTCATTGACCCTGCCGGCGATTTGCGTGGCGCCGGCCACACTCAGGATGGGGGCGACCACCAGAGTCAAATCCGGTGGCCGGAGACCGCTTTGACTTGCCAGTGACTTGACCCATGCCTCTGAAGGAAGGTCATCGGACTGGACGACGGCAATGCCGCAGGCCTTGACTGGCTCAATCATTATGTTAGGTTCTCCCCGCTCGCTGGTTTCCAAACAAAGACGGATGGGGCCTGATACCATTTTTCCGTCAACATCGCGGGCTGCCTGCAATTTATAGGCTGAAAAGGTTGGGAAAAAGGATTGGACAGTGATCCGGGGCAAGACGATACCCCCGATGTCCGTCAGATCAAGCGATGTGGTGCAACACCCCCCCTGGCAGAGTTCAGTGATCAGCCGCCCCGCCTCAAGGGAGCCCCGGACTTCCACACCTGCATCAACGATCTGCGCGCCTGAGCCGAGTGTCGCAAATCTCAGGCCGTAGTCCTCCCTGTGATTCCACAGCCGCTCCAGTAAGGTCCTGCACCTTTTGTCCATTTGAAATTGTTCTTCAAACAAGCGTCCACCCTCCTGCCGGATTCACTTCATTCCCAGACTTGACCGTCCGCATAATAACGACCTGCTGCCACAATTTCATCATAGAGCAAGTCTTCATCGATGCAGAGGAACTTTCTGTCCCGCATGACCAGTTTGCCATTAATGATGACTGACTCGACGTCACCGGCTTTCGCACAATAAACCAGAGCCGGCACAAGGTCGGAATCAAAGCTCAGCAGATGAGGCGCGTCAAAATCCAAGATGACAAGATCCGCAAGTTTCCCGGGCGCAATGATGCCAGCGTCCAGCCTGCAGGCTTTGGCCCCCCCGCTGGTTGCCATCCGGAGCAGTTGATGTGCGCTGGCTGCCGCGGGGTCTTCGCGCGTCGCTTTTTGCAGCATGACACCTGCCCGCATCTCTTCAAAGGGATCCAAAAGGTCATTGGAGGCCGCTCCGTCAGTTGCCAACGCGATCTCCAGTCCAGCGTCCAGCATTTCTTTCAGCGGTGCAACTCCGCTTCCAAGTTTCATATTGCTTTTTGGGCAATAGACGGGAACAACGGCGTAACGGCGTGCCAGTTCGATTTCTTGTGGAGTCAGGTGCACGCAATGGACTGCAGAAACCGGACAGGAGAGAAGACCCGTTGTCTCCAAATACTCAAGGGGATGTTTCCCCCATCTTGCGAGAGCCTCCTCCACTTCGCCTTTTGTCTCGGAGACATGGATTTGGATTCCCAGCCCGTAAGTTTCTGCCTGTTGCTTCACCCAGGCCAGCAAAGTCTCACTGCAGATAAAAGGTGCAGAGGGTCCCAGGGCTACCTGGACCAGATTATCTCCTGTCCAGGGGCGGTGCCAGCGCTCGACCAGATCCAGAACGTTTTCCATCTCATCTTCAATCGAGGCTCCTTCTGCTGAAGATCCCCACTGGTCGGACATCTCAACGGCAATCACACCCCTCATTCCCAAATCAACCCAGGCCTGGGGTATCAGATGGGATTGGAAGCCGAGGTCCATGTCAATGACCGTGGTAATTCCAGACCGCACCATTTCCATAGCGCCCAGCATGGACCACAAATAGGAGATCTCTCCCGAGCCTTTCCTCCCATCACACTGAGTCAGCTTTTTGAGGAAAGGCAAGATGATCTCATCGCACCAGGGAGTCAATGGCAGATCATCTCTTTTCCCCTTGAGGAATGATTGCCATAAATGGGTGTGGGAATTGATCAATCCCGGCATGACCAGTTTCCCCCGCCCATCCAGGACCGTGTGACAGCGATCAGGATCCTGCACAAGATCTGTTCCAATCGCCGCGATAGTATTCCCTTCGATTAAAAGATCCAGGTCATGTTTGATCTCATCGTCATGGCAAACCATAAAGGAAACGTTTTTTACCAGGATCATCTGTCACTCCTTATCATTTGATGTCGATGGCCTACAATCCGCTTGTTCCGGGACCGCCCTTGCCCTTCCGCATGGAATAAAGCATCGTGATCAAGAGTGCGCCTATGAAGGGAAAGGCCATCAGCAGGCGGGGGGAGAAATGGGTTGTTGCCTGGATGATGTCCGCTGCAGCGGAGATTGCTCCGAAGGCCCAAGCCACCATCAGTATCCTCAGCGGATTGTTGTTTCCAATGACAACGACAGCCATGGCAAGCCAGCCCCGGCCGTTAGTCATTCCAACAGGGCCACCCATAAAAGCGCCGATGGGCAGTGACAAGGCGGCTCCGGCCAAACCACAAAACAACCCGCATCCAAGATAGGACAAGTACCTGATCTTATCCACCGGGATCCCCCTCGCATGCGCGACCCAGGGGCTGATGCCGACAGCCATCGAATGGCGTCCAAAGGTCGTGTAGAAAACGATCAGATAGAGCAGAATGGTCAGTACAATTCCAAGGTAGTCGATCAGGTGGTGGCCGTTCAGAAAACCATTCAGCAAAGGAATGTCGCGGATCAGCGGAATATCCAAAAGAGCCAACCGGGGGGCATCCTTGAAAAGCAGCGTGCCTTTGAGTCCCAGGAGCCAACTTCCAAGAAAGGTTGTCAGCCCTGTTGATAGCAAATTGGTAGCGATGCCCACGACGAAGATGTCGGCTTTGAGCTTGGTCGAAATAAAGACCATCATTAAACCCACCAGCATGGCAACGCCGACGCCCGCGCCCAAACCCAAAACAAGGCTGCCAGTGGCGTTACAGGTGAAGACCGAAAAGAAAGCTGCCATCAGCATCATTCCTTCCAGCCCCACATTGAACATACCGCTCATGCCAGTTAGCAAACCACCCTGTGAGGCCAATAAGATGGGCGTGGAAGTCGCGACGATTGTGAATAGAAAGCTGTTGATCTGATTATAAAGCACGAAGTCACCTCATCGCCTCTCGTAAATCTTTACGTCTTTTTGAAAAACTGAAAAGTGCCTCTCCGGTCACCAGAAATAAAATGGCTGCCTGAATAAGTTGGGCAATGTCAGGTGAAATATCTGAGAATAGAGAGGCATTTTCCGCGCCCTTTTGCAACAAGGCAAAAAAGAAAGCCACAAAAACTGTGAAAACAGGATTGTTGCGTGCAATCAGGGCAATAGAAATTCCGTCCCAGCCGAAGCCGCTCATGTAGGCCAACATGCGTCCCTGGGTGCCCAGGATATCAGTCATTCCTGCGAGTCCGGCCAAACCGCCGCTGAGTAACATGGCCAGGGCTGCCACCTTGGGGGCATTCATTCCTCCATACTGCGCGAATAAAGGATTCTTTCCGGTAATCCCGATTTCGTAGCCCAGCACCCTGTGCTTCATCATGATGTGGATGACTGCCACCAGAAGGAGGGCAAAAAACAGGCCGGCATGGAGCTCCGATGGAGCCAGAATGCGGGGGAGCATGAATTTGGAGTTGAAGCGGGGTGAGGTGATGCCCGCACCCGAGGTGGGGTCATTGAAGGGCCCTTCAAGAATAAAGTTGACCAGATAAAATACCGCATTGGAGATCAACAAAGAGGACACAATGACATCCACCCGCATTTTTTGCTGCAAAAAGGCGGACAGGGCCGCAACACTTCCTCCCGCGACAAAAGCCACCACCAAAATCAAGGGAACTGCCATGACAGCCGGCATGGAAGGGAGCTGAAAAGCGGCGTAGGTACCGCACAACATGCCAAAATACATCTGTCCCTCAAGTCCCATATTCCAAACCGACGCTGAAAAAGAAACACAGGCGGCAAGCCCTGTAATAATCAGGGGGATGGCATAGCTGATCATGTTGCCCAAAAAGTAACGGCTGCTGAAGGGTCCAATAAAGAAGTATTTTATGGCGGTAAAAGGTTCCTTGCTGGTGAGCAGGATCACGATGCAGGCCATCAGCAAGCCGAACCCGATCACGAGAATCTGAGTCAAATGTTGTTTGATTTTTTTCACGACGGACTACCTCTCAACGCCTTTTAGCTTACTTCCTTCAACTGGCGGTCCTGAACCTTGAGCCCAAGCATGTATTCACCCAACTCCTCCTTGTTGAAGTCTTCACTTCGGGGAAAGTGGGCAACAATTTCCCCCTCATGAATGACGAGTATTCTGTCAGCAAGGCTCATCACTTCGTTGATATTGCTTGACAAGAGCAGGACTGCTTTTTGTTCTCTCCGCATGTTGAGCAGCATGTCGTAAACGTATCGGCACGACTCGACATCCAGACCCATGGTAATCTCGCATGCAAAAAGAAGCTTGGGATCCGCGCTTAATTCTCTGGCGATGATAGTTCTTTGGATATTGCCGCCGGATAAGGTTCCGATCATGCAGTCAGTGTTGGCAGTCTTGATCTTATACTTGGCGACCAGTTCCCGTGCCAGCGCATGCATCGTTTTGAGATTGATCCAGCCCCGTTTGGCCAGGGGTGCCTCGAAATATCGATCCACGATCATGTTTTCAGCCAGGGTGGCTGTGGCACATGAACCGACCTGGATCCTGTCTTCGGGGATATAACAGACCCCCCTTTGTCTGCGTTGACGCGGGGTCAGTCCCGTCACTTCCTCTTCTCCAATATAGATCTGGCCACTGGCGGGCTCCCTGAAGCCCAGGATGGCTTCGATCATCTCCTGCTGACCGTTTCCGCTGATGCCTGCCACAGCAACAATTTCACCGGCCCGCAGCTCAAAGGAGACATTCTTGACCGTTTGGATCAAACCATTATCAATGCTCAGATTTTTTACTTCCAGCAGCACATCTCCCGCCGCCTGTTGTTCTTTCTCCACTTCAAGCGGGATGTGTTTACCGACCATCATCTGTACCATTTTTTCGGCGTTGATTGTTTCGGTCGCGACGCGGGCAACTGTTTTGCCTGAACGCAAAACAGTTACCTCGTCGGTTATCTTCAAGATCTCCTCCACCTTGTGGCTGATGTAAATGATTGTTTTCCCCTTGGCCTTAAGCAAGGCGATGGTCCTCAGCAGACTCTCAACTTCCTGCTCGATAAGCACCGAAGTAGGCTCGTCAAAAATCAACAATTCTGAGTTGCTGTAAAGGAGTCTCAAGATCTCCACCTTCTGGCGCTGTCCCATGGAAAGGCTGCCTACCTTTGCCTTAAGATCCAGCTTGAAGCCACATTCCTGTGCCATCCGGGATAAAGTTTCGCGCACCTCTTTCATGCTAATGACGCCAGGAAAACGTGTTGGTTCAATTCCCAGGACAACATTTTCCTCCACGGTAAAGTCTTCAATCAGGCTGAAATGCTGGTGAACCATCCCGATACCGAGTTCGGCGGCCTGGGAAGCACTTCTCAATCTTGCTTCCCGGCCGTTGAACTGAACGGAACCGGCGTCCATCTTTTCGACACCGCCAAGGATCTTCATCAGGGTGGATTTGCCCGCACCATTTTCCCCCAAAAGCCCATGAACAGTACCTTTTTTCACGCTGATGGATGCATCATCCAGTGCTTTGATTTGCGTGCCGTAGGCCTCATAGGTTTTGCAGATTCCCGTCATTTCCAAAAAGTTTTGCACAACCAAAAACCTCCTTAAGACAACAGGAGTACCAAGCGACATTCATGGCAATGTCCGTTATTTTGCTAGCGTATCAATTTTCCCGTCAACCAAATCTTTGTAGATGGCTTCCATCGCGTCCCTGATATCTTTCGGAACTTTCTCCAGATAGCTTGGATCATCGAACGTGAAGCTTACAACACCTTCTTTGGCTCCCATTACATCAGCAGTGCCGTAGGGCAGCTCACCTTTGTAGGCTTTAATGAAAGCGTCTTTTGCCGACTCTCTGCCTTCGATCAATGTACAACCCAGAATGACTTCGGGCGCGTCCGCGATTCCGTTGTTATCACTGCATATCGCGTACTTGTTCTGCCTTTTCGCTTCATCGACAGCTCCGTAGGTGGATGCCCCTGTCGTAAACCAGACCACATCCACACCTTGCGCGAACTGTGCCCTGGCAACTTCAGCCCCTTTGAGGGGATCGACCCAGTTGCCCACCACGGAAAAGACAACTTCCACCTCGGGATCAACAGCCTTGACGCCGTTCTCAAATCCCGGCTGGGTGTAATTGCTCCATGTGGGATAGATGTCCGTGAAGATCAGTCCAACTTTGAGATCCGCATTGGCATTTGGCAAGTCACTTTTGGTAATAAGAGCAGCGAAACATCCCCCCAGATAACCGAGATCCTCGTTCTTGAAACGGGCTGAGTAGACATTGGAAGGGTTTTTCTGCCCTGTGGCAGGAATATCCCCATCAAGAAGCAGAATCTTCTGCTCAGGGAAAGTTTCAGCGATGCTCAGTACATCTTCAACCATGCTGTCGGTGTAGGTGATTAAAAGGTCATATGATTTAGCTTCCGCCAGACTCAGGAGCAGGTTTCCGTATCCCGCATAATCATCGCCGCCCTCGACCACCTTTGGTTTGTCATATCCCGCCTCTGCGGCAGCTTCCTCCGCACCTCCCACCATCATCTGAAAAATGGGATTGTCCCCCAATGTACCGGGTATTAAGATGGCACTGGTGAAAGTCTTTTCAGGTTCCTCTTCAGGCGGTGTGCTTGGTGCGCAGGCTGTAACGATGAGCATCAGGAGCAGCATCAAGGCCAAAATTGCAATCGTTGTCTTTTTCATAATTCTCTCCTTATGATTTGTTCTGGCCAGTCAGTTTTGGCCAAAAAAAGAGGCCCGTATGTTCTTGCCTTGCCTACCGTCATGATCCGTGCATGCCGTCAACCAGACAGGAACATTCAAACCCTCCTTTTCCCCATTCTCCGTGCAGCCACGCCATTGCGTGCCAATACAGTCACATGCCGCAACTGCCTTGTTCTGAACCTTGTTTCCCGGCACTCACAACAAAACGGAAGCGATGTGAACACCTTGTATTTATATAGAACCGGCACAAAACGGCCAGATCAATCAATTGAAACGTCAAACATCGTCAGCAATTGACTTGACGAGTAGATGCTAACATAATTTTGTTACGATAATCAACTTTCCGTTTAATATATCGATTATATTTTTGCAGGTTGTACCAACAAAATAGGTAGGTTGAGCACTGCCGCTTTGAGCTCCCATGCCGGCTGTTTCCCGTTCCCATGAGGTAATAAAGTATGTCCAGCCAGGTTGCATTATGAGGGGCTGTCGAAAGATGAGAGGTCGTTTGTGCCTTAAAATTATAGGGCAATTGAACTGGAGAACACACGCAACGGCAAGGAGGGTACCGTGCGTTTTGGCGCGGATCAATGGCCTGCAGCAGCGTTTTGAAGATTTGTCCAGGTTTAAACCTGGATCACTTCCTGGAAAGAGCATCTGAAGCGCCTGTTTGATTTGAAAATGGCATCGCCGCCGCCATCAACCTGAGGGACCGAAAGACCTATGGTGACATCGTCACCTTTGTGTCCGCCATGAAAACGGAAGAGGAAACGGACCCCGGATCGGTTCGATGGCCTCTTTCCAGGAAGTCCCGCAACACCCGGGCGATGAACACTGCCATTACCGCTTTGCCGGCTGGTCCGGGACGGCGGACGGCACAAAAGGTGAAGACTATACCTCATTTTTCATCACCGACCACCGGACTCTTTACGCGATCTATGATCGGGAACTCCGGGATATGGCGGTCACTTTTGACGCCAACCAAGGTCAATTTACTGATGGGACGACTCAAAAATCCCTCACGGCACCCTACCAGACAAACGTTTCCTTTGAAGAGGTGCCTGCTTGAGAACCTCACGCCTGACGCCTGGACGGTCCGCCTTTACCGGCCCCTTACAGTCCTGGGAGTCGGCGCCGGGGCCGGCCTGACCTTGAAGTCCATCGACACCGTGACCATCTACGCCAACCGCCCCTGGAGCGTGCATTCGATTAGGCTGGATGTTTCGCTCACAGGGACTTGGCTCCCTTAGAAGAAGTCATCCCCTTGTTCAGTGACAGCGGCCCGGGAGCTTTAAATGGATCTTCACCGATTCAAGTGTCCGCATCCAGTCTGAAGGCCTGGGCGCCTTTTTCGAAAGCGATATGGAACTTGAGAATTCGACTTTGTACTCAAGCGGATATGCAACCCACGTTTCGGGTGACCTGGTGCTCAAGGGCAGCTCTTCCGTTGACATTCGCTCGTCAGGTGACTTGGGGCTCGGAGTGAACGGCCAGCTCATTTTCAACCAATTCAAGGGTACTTTCCACCTGAAGCGCGCTGACGATGGCGTGGCTCTTAAGGCAGATGGAGCGATCCAGTTCATTGGAGAAGTCTACAACCTTAACGGCGCTGGGATCGATCAGCTCCAAGATGAGCTTCATGGATTCGATTACTATACCTTTGTGTCGGGTGGGCTGCCCTTGGCGGAGGTGACAGTGACGAGGGATTAGGAGTTCTATCCGCCGAAGGACGAAAATTTGATTCAAGGGGCTGTCTCAAAACACAAAAAGTGTGAAGGGACGGCCCCTTGAGTTCTCAGGTCAACATGGTCAGGCGTGCGGAATATCGGCGTATTCGGCCAGATCCCGATCGACGGTACAGAGGTCTTCCAAGGTCAGTTGGTGGATCTTGTCGTGCCCCGTGACTCTCCCGTAGATTTTGAGTTCTTCCGCTGACACTTTGAGGAAATTGTAGACTCTTTGCCCGGCGACGTCGACGTGGAGCCGTTTGCGGAGTTCCGGATCCTGGCTCGTCACTCCCGTGGGGCAATAGCCGGTGTGGCAGATCTTGTACTGCTGGCAGGCCGCTGCCATCAGGGCCGCCGAAGCGATGGCCACAGCATCGGCGCCAAGGGCGATGGCTTTGGCAAAATCCGAGGAAACCCGAAGGCCCCCGGTGATGACCAGTTCGATATCTGACCCGATGGAGTCCAGAAATTTTCTGGCCCGGCGCAGGGCGTAAATGGTCGGGAGACCTGTGGCATCCCGCAAGAGTTTTGGGCTTGCCCCCGTGGCGCCTCCCCTGCCGTCGATGGTAACAAAATCGATGCCGGCCCCGACCGCAAAGGCCAGATCTTTTTCGATTCTGCCAGCAGCCAGCTTGATGCCGATGGGCCTGCCGCCGGATCTTTCTCTCAAGCTGTCCACCAGTTTTTTCAAATCGTCCTGACTCTCAATCCCCGGGAAGCGGGAGGGACTCAGGATATCCTCTCCCACCGGGCGGTTTCTGATTGCCGCGATCTCCGAGGTGACCTTGTGACCGGGCAGCTGTCCGCCCATCCCCGGTTTGGCCGCCTGGCCAATTTTGATTTCGATGGCATCGGCCTTCCGCAGATTTTCATCGGTGACGCTGTATTGGTTGGGCACGTATTCGAAGATGTACTTGTAAGCCGCCTCCATTTCCTCGGGCAGGATCCCGCCTTCACCACTGCACATGGCGGTTTTCGCCATGGCCGCACCTTTGGCCAAGGATATTTTGGCCTCTTTGGACAGGGCTCCAAAGGACATATGGGAGATGTAGACGGGCATGTCCAGCACCATGGGCTTGGCCGCGCGTCTGCCAATTACGGTTGTGATATCCACGGGGGCGTGCTCATCCAGGGGCATGGGATCCAGTTGAGCTCCCAGGATGAAGATGTCGTCCCAAGAAGGCCTGACAGCTCGAGGACCCATGGAACCAATGATTGTCTTCCCTTCTTTCGCCATTTCATGGATGTCATCCATGTAATGTTCTTCGGGGTCGGTCCTCATGGTTTCGCTATCGTAGTCCAGGTCGTGGGAGTTTTCCCGGCTCCCGCTCTTCGAGCTTGCCGGGTCTTCTTCCGCCACCTCTCCCCCGTCAATGCGCTTGAAGACGGAGGCAGGCGAATGGCAGCGGGGGCAGTGGGTCAGTTCTTCAAACTTCTTGCCCTCCGCCTTTTCATCAAAGATGTAGCCGCAAACGCCGCACTGATAGACCCTTCCGGAATCCGAGTCTTCTTTTGAAGCTTCCTCCCCCTCTTCTTTCAAGGGTTTGAAAACCGAGGCCGGGGAGTGACAATTGGGGCAGCGAGTCAGCTCTTCGAATTTCTTACCTTCGGCCTCCTCATCAAAGATATATCCGCATACACCACACACATACTTCATGGTTTTCGATCCTTTCTCCTTCAGATCTGTCTTAGCACCTTCATACACTCATCTCACAAGTCCGGCAGATGGCAGGCTCGGCGACCCCGGCCGGTCGGTCTCATCACTTTTTTTAATTATCTAATAATATCAATTTCCTTGCCCGCCCTCCAGCAAAATACCAGGTCCTCTTTATCTGGGCTCATTGAGATTGATACAATTTCATTAGCCCTCCAGCATGGCCCAGAGGCGCGTGAAAACATGAGGGCTGCGGCGATCGGGAACCGCAGAAGATGACTTTTTTATCAGGAGACGATGGATGTCGAAAGAATACGGACACTTAAGCACCCTGTTTTATGAATTGACCAAGCCTGTCGGCTGCTCCCTTGATGGGGATATTGACTACTATTCAAAAAAATGTGAGAAGGTGACCGGCCGTATTTTGGAAGCCGGTGTGGGGACGGGGCGGATCTTGATCCCCTTAATCGGAAGGGGTCATACCGTCGATGGCGTGGATTCATCCGCAGACATGCTGGAACAATGCCGGAGTAATTTGGAAAGACACCAGGTTAAAGCCCTCCTGTATGAGCAGGACTTGGCAGATCTGTCTTTGCCTCATCGATACGATGCCATCATCATGCCCGCGGGAACATTTTGTCTTCTACCCGGGGAAAAGGTAAAAGAGGTTCTTAGGAATTTCCATCAACATCTCAATGCAGGAGGGCAAATCATCCTTGACCTGGAAATGCCCGTGTCCTTCAAAGCGGGGCAGACAAGCACAAGTCGTTTTCCAATGACCGAGGACAGGGAACTCATATTCACAAGCCACAGCGAAAACATCGATTGGCTGAACCAGAAGACATCCTTTGTCAACCGATATGAACTGATCCAAAGAGGGAAGGTTATGATGACGGAGACAGCTCATTTGGTTTTGTATTGGTATGGGATCCGGGAATTTGAGATGCTCTTATCCCACATGCACTTCAAGGACATCAGCCATGAAACAGGCTATGGCAAAGAAGTGTCAGCCATGGTTACTTTTACGGCCACAAAGGACGCCTAACATCACGTGACTGATTGGTGCCGCTGACCGGTAAAGCTGAAGCATCACGCGGCATGGCCAGAACCGGTTGTATCAACGACTTGTGCTTTGAGGCCTGGAACGGACAGGAACCCATCTTGATCACAGACAGGTACCTCTTCCGGTCCGATGGTGATGATACGGAGTGATGCTGGTGTCGCGCGCTGGTAAAGACCATTTGGATTGAATCCAACACCTAGATAATTCCCCGGCTCACTCCGGCGATAAAAATTCTTCAAAAATAGCTGCCAGCGTAGCCTTTTCTTTTGAAACTTGATCCCAAGAGCTGCCTGGGTCAGCATGATAGCTGATAAGTGCTTTCCAAAGGGCCCAACCCCGCGCCCGGTCCCAGGTGTTCTCATCCAGATTCACGGCCTCTTTGAAGCTTATGCGGCTTTTCCTGTCAAAGAATGTCCAGGCCAAGACCAGATCACAGGCAGGATCGCCGATGCCCAGCAAACCAAAGTCGATCACCCCGCTCAATCTGCCAGATTGGTCGACCAGGAGATTTCCCTGGTCCATGTCACCATGGATCCAGAGAGGTTCTGCACCCCACGCTGTCGAGAGCGCTCTTTCCCAGATCGCCAGGCAAAGCGAAGCATCTAATTCATCCCTGAACCGCTCAATGGCGGCCCTGCTTTCATCATCATAAACGGCCAGGGATCCGCCGCGATAAAAATTATGTTCACCAGGAGCAGGGCCGTCTGAAGGGTCAATTGATTGCAAGCAGGTTAAAAATGCCGCTAGATCGATTGCAAACTTTTCCAAATCTTTTACCCTCTCCCGGCTTGCCGTATTCCCGTCGACCCAACTCCTGACCGACCAGGGCCAAAGATAGCCTGATCCGGGTCGCCCCTTGGCTATAGGAATAGGGATTGGCACTTGTAGCTTATCCGACAGGTAAGGGAGCCATCGATCTTCTTTGTCCACTTGCGGGACATAGGCTTCCTCGCTGGGCAACCTGATGCTCATGCGATCTCCCAAATGGAAGGTCCGATGATCGTGACCGCTTTCTTCTACTGGATAGATGGGAAGTTCTGCCCATTGTGGGAACTGTTCTTTCACCAAGGCCCGGGCCAATGCACTGCTGATTTCAAGCATTTCATCCTCCGGATGCAGGAAGTAACATGCTGTCACCACCCTCCATCAGTCGCTAGGCTCTCAGCGTGAAGCCCCCTGCGATTGCGAAGATACCGCTTGCCAGCTGGACCATGTAAACGAAGTTGGCGAATTTGGCGTTGGGGATCTCCTGGTGGAGGCGGTTGCCGATGAAAAAGGCGATCAGGACCAGGGGGATGGAATAGAGGACATTCAACCAGATGGCCGGGGTGTAAACATCAAGGACAAAGACCCGGTAGAAGAGGGAGATGGTATTGGTGATCAGCCAGACCATGACCATGGTGGCCCGGAACTTGCTTTTGTCCTTGATCCGGGTCAGGGCATAGACATTGATCAAGGCTCCGCCCATGGACAGCATGCCCTGGACAACGGCCCCGATGGCGAAGGTGGTGTAGACAAACCATTTGGGGGGATCACCTGCCTCCTTCCTGATCATTTTTCGCCAGATTTCCCGGCCGGCGACAAAACAGACGATCAGGCCCATGACCAGGCGCAGCGCCCATTCATAAGGGCGGAGCCTGGAAAAGAGCAGGTAACCGACCGGCATGATGGGGACAATGGCGGCCAGCATGAAAAAGAGTTCCTTGAACTGGATTTGTTTTCGGCCATTGCAGGCGATGAGCAAGCAGAGGACCAGGCCTGCGGCAGAAAAGAGGGCAACGGAGGTCTCAGTACCCAGAACCAGGGACAGGATGGGGATGGCAATGGCCGGGGAGCCGAAGCCGGCGATGGCTTCCAGGATGTGGGTGAGAAAGAGGAGGATGAAGAATAGAATCATGCGGGCTGGGCCAACTTTCCGTTTGACTTTCTTTATTGAACCATAAATGAGGGCAGGTGTCTTTGTGAGGCCGGGTCAGGCAACGAAATCACCCGCGCCGCTCAGCGCTGCCGGATGCTTTCCACATCTGTTTCATCCGGTAAATGAGCCACCGCCGGTTCCCAAAAAACGTACAACTTTTCAACTGGGGCCTCAGGCACCGAAAATCTTTATCATCACTGTAGAACAAAGGGATGTCTCCTCTTCTTATGTTAAGCTGGTCGGCAGGAGGGAAAATGATGAACAAACTGATCCTGGCAGTTGGTGTGGTGCTGGTCTTGTCGCTTCTTTCTTCCTGTGCCGGCAAGGAAACAATCAAAGAGGAAGACATGCCGGGTGGCTTGAGGGACAAATCCTGGGAGGCGCCCAAGACCATCCAGTCAAAGGAAATCCTGCGATTCGAGTGTGAGCTCAATTTCAACACCATACAGGAGGGTGGCTACGACTTTGCCGTTTTTCAGCTGGTGCGCGAAAAGGATCATGCCTCCTACCAAATGAGCGCTTATGGCAATGGGATTGAGCCCATCGGTCTGCAGCTGGATCTCCCTCTTGCCACCCTTGATGATTTGCAGACACTGGTTGACCAGTACGACCTTCCCCGGTACAACGGCATCGACAGACAGGTCAATGGCCTGCCGGAAGGTTTAGGTTCCCTCCTGCTTATTAAGTATGCCTCCGGTGAACGCGTCTACGCCCATGACAATTCCAGCGGTTTTATGGATTACCGGGCAGTGAATGCCATCCATGACTTCTTTCTTGAACTGGCCTCTCTGTCAGAAGACCCCGCATCACCTTAGAAAAACAGTGAGCAGTCTGCTTCTCCAAGATCCGTTTGGTAACAAGACCTATGGCATCAAAACGACGCCGGTGCCTGGTACCGAAAAGGAGTCATCGGGAAGAGCTGAGATGGTTCCTATTCCATCGGATCAATGGCATTGGTCTACAAAGGCCAGACCATGAGGATGATGGGGGTTCCTACTGCGATCGACAAAATTGACAGGGGCAGGCCCAAGTGCCAATAGTCCGCGAATTTTAAGCCTCCGGGGCCCATGATTAAGGTGTTGGATTGATGGCCGATGGGTGTCATGTAGGAGATGGAGGCACCGACACAGACAGCCATTAAAAAGGGGTCGTGTGAGGCGCCAAGCAAGGCAGCGACACGCAGGGCGATGGGAGCCATTAAAATGGTCGCGGCATTATTGTTCACAATATTGGTCAGGATCACCGTCATGGCCATGATTAAAGCCAGCATCAGTCCAGGTGATAAGTAGGCAGAGGCCGTGGAGATGAGATGGGCCAGGGTTTCAGAACCCCCGCTTGTCTCCAGTGCCTCTCCCAGGGCAAAGAGGGAACCGATCATAATAATGGTGGGCCACTCGATTGCCTGGTAAAATTCTCTGGGACTGATGATCCGAAACATGACAAGGGCCAGGCTGGCCAGAGCAAAAGAGACCTGTACCGGCATGACTTCCAAAACGGTCAGGATGATTGAAATTCCAAAAATCAGGACCGTGATCGTCTGTTCCCTTGATGAGTCCAAAACTTTCAAGCCGGTCTCCCTTTGGGCCAGAGGCAGACACCTTATTTTGCTGAAGACATCATCCATGGAAGAGGTGGCTACTTGCAGCAAAAGGATATCCCCCCGATTGAATTTCAAGGACTTTAGCCGCTCAACATTGACGGTGCCCTTGCGGGACACGGCAATTAAATTGGCATTGTACCTTGTCCTCAACTGGGTTTCGACCGCGGTCCTCCCGATGAGAGGGGAATCATCTCTCAAAACGACTTCAACCAGGGATATATCACTGGAGCGCAGGTTGTTTTCGGAAATCAGCTTCTGACTTTTGGGTCCCTTTAATTGCAGACAACTTTTACGGGTCAGGTCATTCAATCTTTCAGAGGAGGATTTGACGATCAATAAGTCCTTGGGAAAGATCTTCTGACTGGCACCCGGTGAGAGAATCTGATCGCTTTCCCGCATAATATTGACGACATTGACCGACTCCCCATAGAGGCCTTGAAAATCTTTCAGCTTAATCCCCTGGCTTGGGCAGGCTTCCGTCACGATCAGCTCAAAAAGATAATTATCCAGGTTAAACCTGTCTTCAAGCTTTGATGACCCTCGGACAGGAATCAATTTCCAGCCAATCAGGGAGGTGAACAGGATGCCTGCCAAAGCGACCGTCAATCCAACAGGCGTGAAGGCCAGGAAGGAAAAGGGATCGGATCCTGCCTGAACCCGGTAGGTGGAGATGATGAGATTGGGCGGGGTCCCGATCCCCGTGATCATGCCCCCGAGCAGAGAGGCAAAGGCAACCGGCATTAAGAGCTTGGAGGGCGGGATGTCCTTGTCTTTGGCGAGCGTCATGCAGATGGGCATGATTAAAGCCAGGGCACCTACATTGTTCATAAAGGCGGACAGCAGGGCTGTGATGGACATGAGGCTGAAAATCTTCAGCCGAATACTGTCATTTCCCCTGCCAAGCAGAGCGACCAGCTTTTCAATGGCGCCTGTCTTGATTAAGGCACTGGAAATGATCAAAACGGCCGCGACGGTGATCACAGCAGGATGGCCAAAACCTTTAAAGGCCTCTTTCCCATCGATCATTCCGGTCAGGACCAGGGCCACCAGCGCCAGGAGAGCGACAAAGTCATAGCGGATTCTTCCGTCAACAAAGAGGTAAAGGGTCGCCAGGATAATTAAAATGACGATCAATTGATCAGCCATAAAGCCGCCCTCACAGGTCTTTGATCATTACCGATGAACCGATGGTCCCGAGATCTCTCAGCAAACACCCTTCACTCGATGGAAGTCACTTCCATTCAATTCTGTTTATTATATCTTTTATTGTTTCGCTTAGCTTAGCTAACCTTCTGGGAGCTTATGTCTGTTTCAAGCTTGAGAATAGCCACACCCGACTCGGAATGAAGTCAATATGGCTTCCGCAATAAGCACAGGTTTCACTGTGTGGATTCAAGACGGCTCCGCAGTTGGGGCAGTTTGCCGTTAATAGTCTTTGATCGGTTTCCTGATAGTGGTCCGGATTGATGACATGAATCAGGGTCTGGTCAAAGCGCAGTTGATTCAAGTGATCCAGACTGCCCCTTATGATCTTGCCCTCCCGGTCCAAGAGGGCAATCCGGGCTTCCAGGGCTGACTGGAAGATAATCTCCGATGCCGACGCCCGGTGCTTAAACGCACTGATGACAGTCTTGTGGATCTTCGCTTGTTCAACCCGCAGGCTTTGACCGGCGCCTTTCATGGCCCGGATGGCTTGATGGATTTGCTCCCTGTAACTTGGACCCGCTTGGTAAAGCAGGCTCAAATCTTGATGCTTGACAGACTCCAGGGCACTTAAAAGCAGCACCTCCGCATGACTTCTGAATTCTTCCAGATTGAATGACCCAAAGGCCTTTTCGATCTGGGGCAGATAGATCCGGTCCAGGCCACTTAAGGATCGGGGCCTTTCCAGGCTCATGTCAACCTGGCCGCCTTTCAACTCTTTTCGAAGGGCTCCGATCAGGCTGAAGAGAACGGTTTGTCGCAGTCTGCGCCGGATGAGACCATAAGCGATCGCCAGGACAAGGATCACCACAAGAGCGATCCCGAAAGCACTGCCCAAAAATTTGCCTAAAAAGTCAGCTGACATTTGTGCTCCCCTCATGTGATCAATCCGGCGTCCAGCAATCCGTTTTTCTATTATAGCCTGACAAAAAAACGATTAGCCAGGCAGAGGGGTGGAAGGCAAAAGGTCACTTTCTGTGTTGTTTCTGTTTAACGGTCACCGCGGCATCGACAACTTTTCACATCGACAATGGCCATATCTGTCAAGTTCTGTCGCGGCTTGCCCGCCGGATGAGATGTCTTCTTGAATTGCTACACTTTCAATCAATGCATGGCAGCAACTGCCTCCATGGCTTATACTGCGAGAAGGTAGTCAGTCCGATTCATTGATTACTCTTATCCGCACATCAGGACTGGGAGTCGGCAAAGGCCCTGATCAGCCGTTCCGGCTACACAGTTCCGCGCTGTGATCAAAGAGTGAATCTGGAGGACTTAATAGATGAATAAGACGGTTCCGGCTACCTTGCTGTGCCTTTTGATGCTGGCCGCCTCGCTTCCCCTCATTGCCATCGCGGCAACGTTTAATCAAAGCCCCATCCCTGTTGCGGCTGAACCTCCGGATGAGGTCACCGTGATCTTTAAGCCCGGCTATGATTATCCGGATCTTATCCGGACGATCCCCCGCGGAAGTACGGTTGCAAGGCCTGCAGACCCGGAAGTACCTGAAGGAGAGAAGGTTGTTTTCAGTCGCTGGGTCTTTTTAGACTACGATGACTCCTACACTGATTGGAAATTCTCCGATCCTGTCAACAGCGATCTGATCCTTCATGCCCGCTGGCTCAATTGGCCCACCTATAATCTGGGTGTCACTGTCGATTGGGCGCCTTTCACTGATGCCGTCATCACCGCAAGATCCAGGAGCGACTCGACTGAATGCTATGAATTCACCAACAAGGACAACGGTCAATACTCGGTCCAGCTGCCAGCGGGAGTTTATGATCTTGAAGTCCATGGTCAGCGTTTCAGGACTATATCCCCGGCAAATGGCACCACCACCCATGCCTCAGTCAATTTCAGCAAAATAACTTTTGATGCCAACGAGCAGGACCTGGTGGAAGGCACCCTGCCCTCCTCTCAGTACAGAACCTCGTTGATGTCTGCCACCATCCCACCTGCCCCTGAGGCTTCGGACCCGGCCTACGTCTTCACCCGCTGGACAACAGGACCCGAGGTCACATCCCCTACCTATGGCTTTAATCTTCCACCGACCTCGTCACTGACCCTTTACGCCCAATGGACAGAGATCGGCGAAGATCAATATCCGGTTCTTGTCAGCGGAGCCGACTGGGAAGGCAGTCCCGTGGCAACGCACGGCCAAGCTTTCACGGGGAAACTTCTGCCTCAAACCCACTTTGCTTTGCCATCGGACACCGCTCAAGTCACGGTCGATGGAACGTCGCTAACTTATCTTACCGATTACACTTATAACAGCAACACCGGTGACTTGGAGATTTTTGGACAAAATGTCACGGGACCCATTGTTATTACCGTCCAGATGAAGCGTATGTACACCGTCCACTTTGATGCCAATGGCGGCACAGGCACAATGGAAACAGTCGTGACACCGAAGGCCAATTACTATCCTTTGCCGGAACCTCAATTCAGCGCGCCGGATGATAGGCCCTACTTTGGCGGCTGGCGTTTGAACAATCCATTGACAGGTTCCCTCTACAACGTTGGTGACGAAGTCTTCGCACTCCAAACCGAACAGACCTTCTATGCCACCTGGAATATTGGCATCAACTGGGTGCGTGTGCATGTGCACCTCACGCTTAACGAACAAATCGATGGCGGCACCACCCGCAACAAGATCGTCAGTGCGGAAGTGAGCCAGCACCAAGGCCTCCCCCCGGATGCCGGAAAGGTGTCGTGGTCAATCAGCGGAAATACCAGCCCGGATACATTCATAAACCAGCAAGGTGATTTGACCGTGGGCTGGGATGAAAAGTCCAGGAAGATTACGATCCGGGCTACCTCTGATTTTGACCCGACGGTTTGGGGTGAGGGGACCGCCGCTATCAACAACACCTATAAACTGACGGTCAACCATGGGACGGGCAGCGGCCAATACTTCTTTTACCGAGGCCTGTTCTACATCGATCCGGATCCCGCGCCGGCCGGACAGGTCTTTGACAAATGGGTCCTCGAAAGCGGCGGCGTCAGTCTGACTGCCGATCCAAGGGTTCCCAACCGCTATAGGGCCTATATAAACCGCCAGGATGTCGTGGTCACAGCAACCTATGCCAATCTTTACCGAGTCGACTTTGACACGGCGGGCGGCCTACCGATCCCCGACTTTCAGGAGGTCAGGCAGGACGGGAAGGTCACCTTGCCAGCCACGGACCCTGAAAAAATCGGCTTCACCTTTGACGGCTGGACCAAGGAAGCTGATGGAACCGATCCTTGGGATTTCGACAATGACACAGTCACCTCAGACCTGACCCTCTACGCCAAGTGGACTCCGGAGGCACTTGACGGGTTTGTATCCTTGACGGGATCCTCTGTCTTCGGTGAGGCCCTGTCCGTCGACACAAGTGCCATCACCAACAATACTGGCACCTTATCTTACCAATGGCTGCGCGGAGGCAGCGCGATCGATGGGGTCACCGGACCGGCCTATACCCTGATTGAGACAGATATCGGGCAAATCATCAGCTGCCGGGTGACCAGTGATGTTCAGACAGGAAGCCTGACCGCCGTGACAAACGCACCTGTAACGAAAGCGGCGGGCCCCGCTGTCACCGGTGTTTCAAAGACCGACTGCACAACTTTGGCGAACAATGACGGCAGCCTTCTGGGCGTGACCAGTGCCATGGAATATAAAGGCCCTGAAGACACCCTCTGGCTTGACGGTACCGACAGCGCACTCACGGGGCTTGGGGACGGCACTTATCAGGTCCGAGTCAAAGAAACGGCGACCCACGCTGCCGGCGAAATCAGCTCTTTCGTGATCGCCCCTTATCAGCCCCAGCACCTCCCTATGACCTTGACCGACCCTCAGACAGGCATTTCTGTCTCCGGCAATATCCGGGAAGATGCCGAGCTGGTCGTCACGGAGGCCGAGCCGCATGATCCGGGAGAATGCGCCGCCTGTGACGCCATCCGGAAAAGAGCGGAGAATGAGGTTGACAGCCTTTTGCTGCACTGGGATATCTCGCTTACCCAGGCTTTTTCGGGTGAGCTGACGATTAGTCTTCCAGTCGATCCCACGTATAACGGCAAGAAGGTGGATATCCTGCATTGCGCTCAGGGTAGACTCAAGACCTACACAACGGTCGTTCAGAACGGTCGTGCAACCTTCACGGTCACCGAACTTTCTCCCCTCGCGGTCTTTGCCGGTGCGGAGGGCCAAGGGGCCCCCGCGACAGGCGTCCATCTTACTTATCCGTTATTGGGGCTCCTGGTCTTCGGCCTGGTGGGTACACTGGCTCTGATCATGTACAGAAGGGAACAAAGGACATAAGCAAGATACTCTTGGAGTGGTAAAGGACGGCGTTTATGTCGCCGTCTTTTACGGTTAATTTTTGGTCTGCCGCAATACGGCCAGCTCGCCTTTGAATCGTGAATGCTGTCATGAATTAGTCATCTTGTTAAGTCAAGATGGTGATCCGGGAATGGATCAAACAGTCACAAGTTAGATCCTTTTGTCCAACTTATGGGGTCACTCTACACCAGATAGCCCATTTTTTCGTCCGAGAAATGAGATACCCCCGGCCCCCTGGAAGACATGAAACCAAACAGCTGAGATGCCTGGCGCCGAGACTGTTATACTAGTGGAAAAGGCATCAAAGGAAGAAGGTTGTTCCATGTCAAGTCAGCTCTACCCCCTCTCTTCACTATATCCGAATCGGCTCTTCCGGGTTCCCGATTATCAAAGAGGTTATGCCTGGAAAAAAGAACAACTTGAAGATTTCTGGGAAGATTTGCTTAACCTCCATGATGAAAGGTATCACTATACAGGCTTATTGTCCTTGAAGAAAATAGGCAAAGAGGCTCTGCTCACTTCTAAAGATGATAGTTGGTTGCTTGAATCTGGATATAATGCCTATCACATTGTTGACGGCCAACAGCGATTAACGACCTTCTCCATCCTCATTTACGAGATCATTCGTTTGGTTGAGAACCTGGACGAGAACCAAGATAGACTAGAAGATGAAATGTTTATCGGTTTTGAATCGGTTAGATCCATCAAAGAAAAGTACATCGTCAAAGAGAGGCCGCCTGAAAATCTTATCAAAACTTATAAATTCGGGTATGAGCGAGACAACCCGAGTTATAACTACCTGAAACATCGGATATTTGAAGAACCTTATGGTGGCAAAATTGATGAAACTTATTACACGCAGAACCTGATGTTCGCAAAGAGATTTTTTTCCTCCAATCTCAAAGCTCTATATCAAGAAGAGGGGTTGACTGCAATCGAGAGCCTATATAAAAAATTAACACTTAATCTGACGTTTAACCTGCACGAGATCGAAGACGACTATGATGTTTTTGTTGCTTTCGAGACCATGAATAACCGTGGCAAAAAATTGAGTAATTTGGAGCTCCTAAAAAACCGGTTAATTTATTTGACCACCCTATACGATTCCGGGCAACTCGATAGGCAGGATGGAAGTAAACTGAGAGACAATATCAACAATGCTTGGAAAGAAATTTATTACCAGTTGGGAAGAAATAGAGACCACCCCTTGCATGATGATGAACTGCTGAGGAACCACTGGACGAGCTACTTCAAGTACACCCGTCGTAAGGGTGATGACTACATCCGGTTCTTGCTAGAGAAATTTTCAACAAAAAATGTTTTTGAAAAGCATCCTGTCTTAGTGGAAAATGAAATTTTAGAACCTGAACTTTCCGACGAGGACTATTCGGATGATGAACTCTATGATCATGATGAAGTCGATGTGAACTTGGTCAGCGACCTCGCACCTCAAGAGATCAAAGACTACGTTAACAGCTTGAAGGAATTTTCCGAGTATTGGTATTACACCTTTTTCCCTGGCGACAGTAAAGAACTCTCTGAAAATGAGAAGGAATGGATAAACAAGCTTGACCGACTGGGCATGGGTTACTTTCGCCCTTTGGTTGCGGTCGCTCTGTCACTGGGGAATCAAGTCACCCAAGAGGAGAGGATTTATCTTTTGAAAGAGATTGAGAGATTTATATTCCTTAACTTCCGGATGGCCAGATTCAACCCAAGCTATCAAAGCGCGTTTTATTACAATAAAGCCAGAGAGCTGGCGCAGGACAATTCAAATTTGACCGCGCTGGCGGATGACTTGAGACAGAAGACCGACGACGTTTTGCATCCCATCATTTCCAACTTCATGGCCAGAACTGACAAAAGATTTGAAAATGATGCAGGTTTCTATGCTTGGCGGGATCTACGCTACTTTTTGTTTGAATACGAAAGCCATCTTTCCGTAAAGAACAATCTGCCTAAGGTGTTTTGGCAGCAGTTCTCGAAATCTGAAAAAGATAAGGTCACCATTGAACACATTTTGCCCCAGACCCCTAACAAATGGTACTGGCGAAATCAGTTCCGACACTTCAGTGACGACGAAATCAAGTTTTTGTCCGGCAGTTTGGGCAATCTTCTACCCCTCGCTCAGAGCATTAATTCTTCTTTGCAAAATGATAGCTTCCCTGAAAAAAAGCACTCTTCGTCAAAGAGGAGAGGTTATATGAATGGATCACACTCTGAAATCGAGGTCGCCCAGGAAGAAGATTGGACGGCATCTTCCATCATGGACAGAGGCCTTCGACTGTTGAGCTTTATGGAAATTCGATGGAGACTGCGTTTCACCGACGAACAAAAGCAGGCTTTGCTCCACATTTCCTTTGTGAATGAATACAGGGATGAAAAGCCTGAGTTACCTAAACCTTCCTATGAATTTGACTTAGAGCGGGACTATGAATATCTAGCCGAAACAGAAGATTTGAATGACCTGCAAATGGAACGCTTGAAGTTCTGGACCCATTTTGTTGAATATTGTCAATCGACTGGCAGGAGCAACGATATAGGCTCCAGGCAAGCGAGTCAATCGAGAACTTATGACGTCTCGATTGGCAGCAGTGAATACATTGCCTTCTTCCAGGTGATGAAGACGGGGAATCTGCGTATTGGCCTGCATATTTACCAAACTGAACGTTTTGAGAAGTTGAAGTCTATGAAAGCGGAAATGGAGGTGATTTATGGTTCAACTCTTGAGTGGGATGTGAGTCGCAAAAACAGCAAATCAAAGAGAATCATCCATGAGATTAAGGCGGATGCATTCAATCCGGAACGTTATCGAAAGAATTTCGATTGGCTGGTTAATCAGTTCGATAAGTTGATGTCTGCGTTAGCCGAAGTTGATGATGATTTTTGAGTCTTTGCACATAGATCGCCATCGGGTGCTGTCAAAGATTTTGCACATTTATCTCTCTCGTTTGAAGTGACGATCCCCGTTACCATGGAGACGGAAAATTTGACAACTTGGGGGCCAAGTATCCCTTAGTTCAATTTTGACATATTCTGTTCTTCCATGTCTTTTAGCTTTTTTCCTTTTTCCGTGCACCATGCAGTTCTTCCATTAGCGGCTCGGCCCAGAACTATACTTGCGGCGGTTGAAGGACTTGTAAAAATGTAATCGCGGATGAAACGATAATTGGAGTCGAGAATATTTCTTTTTATCAGCAAGTCCCTGAGACTGTGATATGAATCTGGGAAGCTGGGGACAGTCTCGTACGCAACCACCGATCCTTCGATAACCACAAAACCGTCAACCACAACATAACCTTGTGCATTCGCACCACGTGGCCCAGTGAGTAAATATTGGATCCTCTGTTCGTCTTGCTTGATGACTGTTTCTTCCACCGAGTCAAATACTTTATGCCCCAGCACATTTACCAAAAGCCTTGTGTTGCTGATAAATTCTGCGAGCATCGCTTCATCATATTCAGATATGGAGGATCTCGTAGGAGTTGTTTGGTTCTGGATAATTGCACGCTCTGAATTTTTGGCAAATTCAAAAAATTGATTTTCAAGATATTTTATATGTGCCTTGTTAAGCACATCATCTTTGCTAATAATGGCAATCGCATCATTCCAATATCGGCTGTCATTAAGGTGTTGCTTAAGGCGAGTTAAGATGTGCTCCGATTCACCGATATAAATCGTATCAACGTTAAAATCATCTTTTCCTAGCAAAAAATAGATTCCTGTATTGTCTGCGTCTCCTCGTTCAGCAAATTTGGAAAGTTCACTTCTCGCTATTTTATAGACACGTCCATTCCAGTTTGACAATTCACACATTATGCGCCCGTTTGGATTTCCGTCTGGAAACCACGCATAAAGAAGGCCACCTCCGCGCCGATAAAAGGCCAATCGCGCGGATGACGGAGGCCACCCGCGCGCGTGTTGAAGGCCATTGAGTTCCAAACAGGCTAGCCGGAAGGCTTAGAGCATCCTCATAGACTCCTTGGCCTCAATTGTGATGGTGTAAG
>Ga0116183_1000088_pt1 | contig 96358 bp, 83 predicted proteins | sample AD_UKC078_MetaG_FD_89753 | JGI IMG/M metagenome (GOLD analysis project Ga0116183, IMG submission 89753) | Active sludge microbial communities of municipal wastewater-treating anaerobic digesters from USA - AD_UKC078_MetaG | ecosystem: Engineered > Bioreactor > Anaerobic > Digestate | place: USA...
ATAATAAGTAAAATCAGATTTAAAGAAAATTCGGCGAAACGCTCTATTACAGGGGGAACACATTTCCCCCTAACCCCCTTTGTTCTTTAAATCTTTTTTCTATTTTCATTTTACAATATTCAAAATTTATTTTCATTAAAAAAGTTATTGACTGGAAAATAAAAATCTTATATAATAATATCACTCACCTCCAATAATGGGTGAAGTATAAATGGGAGGAGGTAATTGATGGCATTAAAAAAAGAATCCACAGTTACAGTTAATTGTCCTAATTGTGGAGTGACTTTGCTTAAGATAGAGCATAGTAATACGCAGCTTGAACTAAAATGTTCTGGGTGTAGAAAACTAATATTAATTAAAGTATCTGATGATGGTACTATTTCCACAAAACTAAAAAATAAACCTCGTACTACTTTGAATAAGTAGTAGATATTAAAAAATCACAATTTAATAATTATCACGTTCAAATTTTTTGATTGAATTATAGAAAAAATAGAGAACAAAAAAAGCTGAGGCAAAATAGAAAAGGCGTAAATGAGAAGAAGAAATAAATGTTAGAAAAATAGATAAAGCCTAAAAAAATAGAGACCTTAGTAAAAAAATGAACGAATGAGAATAAATATAAAATAAGTATATTTGGTTTTACAAAAGAAAGAGAGAACCACCAGCGAGGACTAAGAAACCCTGACACTCCACTTTGTAAAATGAAATTTGTTAAGAGTCCATAGAAGATATTAATAAAGGACCTGACAAATACGTGAGAGATGATGCATGACATTGTGCTAATAGCCGATGTGTGTGCATGCTTTTTGACGTATTGTCAGGTCCTTTTTTTCGACTTTTTAGGGTCTATGAAAGGAGAGTGGTAATTTACAAATTTAAAATATGATCAATAGTTAGTATAGCTGGAACTATTGTATCTAAAACACACCAGCTTAAATTAATTTAATCATTATCACTTTATTGTATCGATAATGCATGCAACGGTAAAGGGTAACATTTAAAGTTAGTTTCCATAGTTTAATTTTTGACTATGAAATTTTGACTCAAAATGTATGCCCAGTTTTGTCGTGCTCTTTATAGATTACGTGGCTAGTATACATTTTGCTGTACTAGCTTTTTTGTTACTCTTTCGCAAGAAAAATCTTAAGAAAGGAAAAAGTAACAAATGATTACTATTATTTACAAATTTGCTGATGGAACAACATCAGAAGTAGAAGTTGAAGATGAACCAACTGGACGTGCTTCTAAAAACTATAAGAAATCATTCTGGAATGCAATGAGAAATAAGGCCGTTTCACCTACTGTTATGAATGCATTACAAGAAGGAACTGATAGTGAAGGTGGATACTTAGTACCTGATGAATTTGAGCATACTTTAATTGACGCATTAGAAGAAGAAAACATCTTCAGAAAATTAGCTCATATTATTAGAACTGCTACAGGAGACCGTAAGATTCCAGTTGTTGCTTCTAAAGGTAGCGCTAGTTGGGTTGATGAAGAAGGTTCAATTACTGAAAATGATGATTCATTCGCTCAAGTTTCAATTGGTGCTTATAAATTAGGAACTTTAATTAAAGTATCAAATGAATTATTAAATGACTCAGTGTTTGATTTGGAAGCTTATATTTCTAAAGAATTTGCTAGAAGAATTGGAAACAAAGAGGAAGATGCATTCTTCAATGGTAATGGTTCTGGTAAACCTACTGGTATCTTTGCTGCTAGTGGTGGAGCACAAACTGGTGTAACTACAGCAAGTGCAACTGCAATTACAGCTGATGAAGTTATCGATTTATTCTATAGTTTAAAAGCTCCTTATAGAAAGAATGCTGTATGGGTAATAAACGATGCAACTATTAAAGCGATCAGAAAGTTAAAAGATGGTAATGGTAATTATTTATGGCAACCTGCGTTAACTAGTGGAACTCCGGATTTACTATTAGGTAGACCTGTATATACTTCAAGTTATGTTCCGACAATTGCTGCTGGTGCTAAGACTATCGCATTTGGTGACTTTAGTTATTATTGGATTGCTGATAGACAAGGACGTAACTTCAAGAAATTATCTGAACTTTATGCTGCAACTGATCAAACTGGATTCGTTGCTACACAAAGAGTAGATGGTAAGTTAATCTTATCAGAAGCTATTAAAGTTTTAGTACAACACGCATAGGAGGCATAGATAATGAGCTATAATGCAAAAAACTATACTGAACAGAGTGGAGAGAAAACAGTAATTGGTGGAACTCTTGAAATTAAAGAAGGAGCCACAGTTACTGGTCTTCCTGAACCGGTAATTCCTGATGCAACAACAACTACAAAGGGAATAGTTAAACAAGCTGCTAATCAAGTAGACTCAACTGCTACTGAAGTAAGCACGCTTGTTTCAGATTTTAATGCTTTACTTGTTAAATTAAAAGCAGCAGGTATTGTAGCACCAGATCAAGAATAAAATAGGAGGTAACGGTAATGGTTGTAAATGATTTATTAGATAGAGTGAAACAGAACTTGATTGTAACTTTCAGCGATGATGACACATTAATAAAGTCATTCATTACCGTTGCCATTGACTATGCTGAAAGTTATCAGCATTTAGAAAAAGGACAAAAGAATGGTTAAATAGTTAATTTAAGTGGCACACTTATAAATTGACATTTACAATGGGGGAACGAAAAATATCATAAGGGCAAGAAATTGTATCAAAACAGTCATCCTAACACATACTAGAACATTGGGCGTGATACGATTTCATGCCCTTTACTTTTTTTTATCGGTTCTACTAAAAGGACAATTCCTTCTACCTTAAGGACAATTGCTAGAAACAACATAAGGATAAGTCAATTTATTTTACACTTTGCATAGGGTATATGATACATGTGGGAATCAGAGTTTTTTATAGCAAAAAATTAGAGGTAAATACCGAATATACCAAATTTTAACCGAATAGGTATAGAGGTATTGATTAAACATAAGAAGTAGGTAATAATGTATATAATAGAAAAAAAGGTAGAAACAAATATTGAGCTAAAAGCTTAATGTTTGCGTTTTTGCATAAAAAGGAGTGTGTCATGAAAAAAACAATTATGTTTGTAGCAATGATATTAATTGCATCAATTTGTCTTTTTGGTTGTAAAGATAAAACTGAGGTTTTTAAAGTTACATGGGAAAACTATAATGGGACAGTTTTGAAAGTTGATGAAAATGTTGTTAAAGGTACAACACCAGAATACAAAGGTGATGTTCCAACAAAACCTTCAGACGCTGATTATGATTATGAGTTTGATACATGGGCCCCAGAATTAAGGCCAATTGAGGGTGACCAAACATATAGAGCCACCTTTAAGAGTACTGCAAGAAACACTGGCGGTGAAGATACAGGCGGTGGTACTGGCGATGAAGATACAGGCGGTGGTACTGGTGGCGAAGATACTGGTGGCGGTACTGGTGGCGAAGATACTGGTGGCGGTACTGGTGGTGAAGATACAGGCGGTGGTACTGGCGGTGAAGATACAGGCGGCGGTACAAATCCTGAAGCATCACCTAACGTTGACTTTGTTTTTATAGATGATGGCGATGGATATTTTATTAAAGCATACATCGGGACAGATAAAGATGTTGTCATTCCTTCAACATATAATGGAAAGCCTGTAAAAGCTTTAGAAAAATGGGCATTTTTTCTCAATGCGAATTTAGAGTCAGTATTCATTCCAGGAAGTATAAAAACCATAGGTGTAGATGTTTTTTGTACATGTATAGCATTAAAATCAGTTACAATAGAAGAGGGTGTTGAAAAAATAGATATGTGTGCATTTATGGCTTGCCCTGCTTTAACATCAATAGTTTTGCCGAACAGCTTAAAAGAAATTGGAGATGCAGCATTTGCGGAGTGTGAAACATTAGAATCTGTTACTTTTGGAAATGGTCTTGAAACAATTTGTATGTGGGCCTTTAGTAACTGCACCAGTCTTGTAGAGATAAGTCTTCCAAATAATGTCAAGACGATTGGCGAAAAAGCGTTTGGAAACTGTAGTAGTTTAGAAAATATAACTATACCAGATAGTATTGAAACAATAGATCTTGATGCATTTGCAGATTGCACGTCACTAACATATACTTTATACGAAAATGGCAAGTATTTAGGAAATGCCGACAATTCATATGTAGCATTAATAGAAGTTTTAGACACAGAAGGAACTAGTTTCACCGTGCATGATAATTGCAAAGTGCTAGCAAATTCAGCCTTTGAGAACTATGCAAATTTCACAACAATAACCTTAGGAAATAACCTAAACAATATTAGTGATAAAGCTTTTTCGGGGTGCACAAGTTTAACGGCAATAAATGTGCCCAATAGTGCCAAATATATTGGTGCGAATGCCTTTGAAGGCTGCAGTGCTTTAAAAACCGTAGTGCTCGGCAGTGGAGTAACGGAAATCCGGAGATATGCATTTAATAGTTGTGCCATTCTTGATACCATTAATATTCCAGATGGGGTCACAAGTATTGATGGAGGGGCCTTTCATAATTGTGTAAGTCTTACTACGATAAGTTTACCAAATAGCATTACACATATGGGAGAAGAGGCATTTGGCGGATGTAGATACTTAACATATAATGAGGATGAAAATCATAGATACTTAGGTAATGACAGTAATCCATATTTAGTGTTTGTCGAACCATATTCTAGTTCATCATCAATTGTTGTAAAAGAAGGTTGCAAGATTATTTGTGATAATGCATTTTATCAATGCAGAAAGAGTTTACAAAGTGTCACTTTCCCAAACAGCATTACTCATATTGGCGATGGTGTTTTAACTGATTGTTTTAATTTAACAAAAGTTGTAATTGGTGAAGAAAATACCGTGTATGATTCAAGAAATGATTGTAATGCTATTATTGAAACAAAAGCAAATAAACTTATAGCCGGAATAAAAACTTCGACTATACCGGAGGGAGTTAGGATAATCGGTCGAGAGGCTTTTAAATATGTCGAACTTGAAAATGTCACAATCCCGGATACAGTTACAACAATAGAGGATAGAGCATTTTATGGTGCTTCAAAATTGACAAGTATAGTAATTCCCAATAGTGTCACAAAGTTAGGGAAAGAGGTATTTCGTAGTTGTAAGGCACTTGCAACTGTAACAATTGGAAGTGGTCTTAAAGGGATTGCATATGGGAGTTTTGATAGTTGTAGTGGACTAACCTCAGTTACAATGACAGGTTCCACAACATACATTGGAGAGGACGCATTTAGCAGTTGTGTTTTGCTTACATCGATTGTCTTGCCAGAAGGGATGGTGCTGATAGATGATTGTGCCTTTTATGGCTGCACTGCTTTAGAAGATATTAAATTATCAAATAGTATTGAGTCTATTGGTAGTCAAGTTTTTGATAAATGCAATGCAACATCCATTATTATTCCAGCTAGCGTAAAACATCTATTTGGTAGGATATCTTGGGACGCTACAGTTCCAGAAAAGTACTATTGTGAAGCGACAAGCGAGCCTCAAGGTTTTCCTAAATATTGGAATAATGATAAGCCTGTTTATTGGTACAGCGATACGGAAAATAAAGATGGATCACACTGGCACTATGTTGATGGTGTGCCAACAGTTTGGGAATAAAATAATCTTTGGCAAACCAAAGTTGATAGATATTGTGGAAAGAGCAAGCTTAAATATATTATTGTTTGCAAGTTGTTTACTATAAACAGTAAAAAGAAACGAGAAATTCTAAGAACACATAAGGAGCAAGTGAAATGAAAAAAATAATATTGGTTTTGATTATTGTAGCAGTCATCGGTCCAATACTCGTGGCTTGTAGAGATGAAGATGATGCAAGCATCAATATAACATGGGTTAATTATGATGACGAGGTGTTACAGATTGATAGAGATGTAGAACCTGGGACGCTACCGGAATACAAAGGTGAAACGCCTAAAAGAGGCAGCGATGACGGTTTTACATATGTATTTAGGGGTTGGGAACCGGAAGTTGTTGAGGCAACAAAGAGCACAGTATATAAGGCTATATACCAAAAAATGGATGAATATTATAATGTTACTTGGAAAGATGAAAATGGCACAGTTTTACGTGTGGATGAAAATATCCCCTATGGTGAAACGCTTACAGGACCTACACCGACAAAAGAGAGCAACGAAATATATGACTATACTTTCATGGGCTGGTCTCCTGCTGTAACACCGGTAACTAGTAACGCAACATATACAGCAACATTTGCAGCGACAGTAAGGAAATATAAAGTTACTTGGGTCGATACAGCTGTTTATAATCCAGCTACAGGGTCATATCGAACCGTTATATACGAAGAACAAGTAGATGCAGGGACAACACCAGTATATAAAGGTAGTGAACTTGTTAAACAAGATACTGAATATGAAAAATATTTGTTTGAGGGCTGGAGTCCTGCTCCAAGCAGGCTTGTAAAGGATATGACGTTTAGTACTAGATATGTAGAGGCGTATGATGTTTCATGGTATAACTGGTATAACGACGAGGAACTAATTAAAACGATAAGATTAAAAAAGCCCAATGATTGGAGCGATGAATATGACCCCGAATATGAAGATCTTGCCCCGACAATACCGGATGATGCAGGGTATACATACAAATTCAAGGGGTGGTTCCGTCTTGAGAGCCCTTGGTGGAATGATAATAGAAGAGAAATGGCGGAGCGGGAATACATAGCTACTTACGATTGTATTTCCAAAGATGACCGATATGATCCTCGTAAGTTTGAACGTTATTACGGTGCAAATGCTGCTCTTCCTACTTGTAGAATCAATGATTACACAGGTGACTTTTACGCTGACTTCCATATTCCAACATGGCTTAATGGTGAGATGGTAACGGGGATTGATATGATCGATGATGATAGCTACCCAGGAGGCGTTAGGGGAGCATTTGAGGATAACAAAAAGATAGTGAATTTGTATCTCGGAGATAATTTGGATGAATTCAACCACAATATATTCAGAGGGTGTACAAATTTACAAAATATCCACTTTGGAAAGAATATGAAATATTTAGGATATTGGATGTTTGAAAACTGCACTTCCTTACGTAATGTTACTATACCAGAACAGATTGAGGTAATCGACTGGGGCGCTTTTTGTGGTTGTAATAATTTGTTAACCGTAACCTTTTCAGAAGGATTAAAAAGGATTGAGGCTCTTGCTTTTAGCGAATGTGAAAAATTAACAACGATTACATTACCAAATAGCCTCACATATGTGGGTGGATTTGACGGTTGTACCAGTTTACATACGGTTAATCTTGGAGAGGGTTTAATAGGAATCGGTCCATCTTGCTTTAACGGGGATATAAAGCTGAAAAACATTAATTACTTAGGTAGTAGCAATGTGGAGCATATAGGGGATTATGCCTTTTATAAATGCGAAGCACTAACAAGCGCAAATTTCCCCGCTTCACTTAAGAGTATAGGCAAAGGTGCTTTTTATGATTGTATTAATTTGCATAGTGTCGACTTTTTTGAAAATCCTTCGCAGTTAACAACTATCGACATACACGCATTCCGGAATTGTAAAGACTTAAGGATTTTGAGTATACCTAGTAGTGTTACAGAACTTGGTAGGGGATTTGTGGCGGGATGCGATAAACTTACAACCTTAAAGATGAGTGCTGATAATGATACATACAAGTCAACAAGCGATATGATAATAGATAAGAAAAAAGGAATGCTTGTTGCAGGTTGTAATGGTTCTGGAGCAATACCAACAAAGGACATTACAATTATTGGACCTGAGGCATTTTACGAATGTAAAACCTTTAATGCTGGGCAGACGCTTGTGATACCTAACAATATTACGGAAATAAGAGAAAATGCTTTCTGGGGCTGTATAGGCATTAAATACTCAACTGGAGAGGGTGGCGGATATTATTATAGCGATTTCTATGTTGTATCAGTATTTATTCCAAGTAGCGTGACAAGAATTGACATGGGCGCATTTTATTTGAGCAACTCGGAATTAGACCATGGTGGTCCAGCTAGGTACTTTGGTATTTTCCAGGACTATAATACAACGGGAAAGACGCCGGGTAGGGATTTTTCTGTTCCACAGTATGTGCCTTACTCCAATAAGATGATCTTTTATAAATACGAAGGAAACCCCGCTGACCCACGCGGAAGAGGATATGGTTATTGGCATGATAATTGTGTTCTTTGGACATATGAGGAGTGTTATCCAAAAGAGGAGGATTAATCAACAGAAATTACACTATAACATAATGCAATTATAAAAACTTTTAAAGAGTGTAATGAGTAAATTGCCAATGTCAACTTAAAATTGACCACCCTCAGCAATTTGAAATTGACCACCTAGCGGTTTAACCACTCCTTGGTTTCTTTTAATCGATAGTTTTTTTCAAAACCCCAATAGAATTGATAGAACCTGGTTTTTTTGCATTATAAATTGTGAAACATTTTGTATAATACACACAGTGATATAAGTCTATAAGTCTTTTGTGATTTTACGATTTATAGAGAAAAATAAGCAAAACACATCAAAATGAGTAAATTTTGATGTGTTTTTTATTATACACTTTAAGTGTATGATGGGGTTTGAAACTGTTAATGTTCGCAATTGTGAAATAATGCATTTATAACTATCCCGCAATTGTGAAGAAAGGAATCGAAAAATGAATTTTAAGAGAAAAGTTTATGATAAAATGATTAGATGGAAAAATGAATATGCTCCTAATTATACTTTATTTTAAAGGGAACTAGATGTGTAGGAAAATCTACTTTGGCTTTAAAGTTAGGTAAAGAAGAATATAAGACATACATTAAAAAGGTGGCAATACACTAAAATTCGTAATAGATTAGATTGTTGTAAATGTAAAATCACGATTTTAGAATTATGGTTTTCACATTTATTTATCACCCACTTTATGATAAAATTATAGAGAAATAAGGTGGTTATAAAATGAAGATTACAATTGCTGTTATCAATGATTGTCTGAAATATGAAGAAGAGAGAGAATGGTTTGAAATTAAAAAAATTGGTTTGAGAAGAATCAATTAGGCGAATATATTTCTGCTCTTTCAAATAGTGCTGCAATCTTAGAGAAAAAGAAGCATATATGATTTGGGGCGCCTCTGATTTGACTCGTGAAATTGTGGGAACCAACTTTAATTATAATCAAAATGTTAATAATGAACCACTACAGCATTACTTAACGAGAAATCTTAATCCAAGCCTAGGCTTCTATTTTTCGGAAGCGCTCATTAACAATAAAAGAGTAGTGTTACTCACGATATCGGCTACGAAGATAGTTCCAACAGCATTTAAAGATGTTCGTTATATTCGGATTAGTTCAAGCAAAGAAAACCTCAAGAAACATCCTGAAAGAGAAGCCTACTATCGATAAGTATTCTAAAAAAGCTATATCCATTAAAGAAAATACTATTTGTGTTACAATTCCATTTTCAAGAATAAATGAGGTGAGTGATAAAGTTGGTGATAAATGGGGTGATAAATCTTTAAGTAAATCTCAAATAAAAGTATTAGCAGAAATACGAAATAACCCCAATATAACAATATCCTAACTGGCAATTGTATGTGATTTAGGTCAAACAACCGTAGATAGGAATATATTGAAATTAAAAGAGATGGGATATATTGAAAGAATTGGAGCTAATAAAAACGGTTATTGGAAGGTAATCAAATAAATCATATGAAATAGGCTTACAAATAATATTTGCGTACAAACAACTAAGCCTAAGGTTTGTATGGATTATATAAGTAACTGATTGAAATTTTGCGCCTTTGAAATTATTAAAAAAAATTAGTATCGTTTATAAAAAGGAGGGAAACAAATTTGATAGAAGCAAAAGTTCCAGATTGTTGTAAATATAAGGAAAACGAATTGTATGAAGCTAGAAAGTCTTTTTGTAATAAATATATTCCATTTCTTGAAAAGATACAAAAAGACTTCAAGTTAAAAGAGTGGTGTAGCAATTATAGCGATTCTCATTCGAATCCCAATAATAAAGAAGTTGAACAAACAATAAAAACACTACTTGAAGAAGCTTATAAAACGGGAATGGTTGTGGAAAATGATGAGTTGATTATAAATAGCTTAGACCAACATCAAATAGATTCTCTTAATGAAAAATACATTATTTCTTTATCGTATGATGAAATACTAGGAATCATAAGTTATAAGTTTCGTACCGCTCGTATTTGTGAAGGAAGGATAATTAGAGATTCGCTTGCATCAGGAAGTTTGCTTTTGCTTTTCAAAACATTTGTCTTGAAAGAAAGACAGTCATCTTCATCAAACAATGTGAAAATAGTTTGTACTTCAATAGTTGATGATAATCTTTTGAAAGAAGCTGATGCGGTTGTAAACGCAACTAATCCATATATGATTTATGGTTCGGGTGTTTGCGGTGCTATTTTTAAAAAAGCGGGAGTGAAGGAGTTAGAAAATTATTGCAAACGAACTTATGAACATGATATGGTTGTAGGCGAAATAAGAATAACTCCAGGTTTTAATTTACCTTGTGACATTATTTTTGCTCAAGGTCCAAGAGTTTATGACTATAAAGAGTATAACTTAGCAGAATTAGATTTGCTGAATACATATAAAAATCTTTTAAACGCTTCCCTTGAAAAGGGATATAAATCAATAATACTTCCATCATTAGGAACCGGTGTATATGGTTTTAAGCATGAGAAAGTGGCGAGTAAAGTTTTAACTTTACTAAAAAGTGAAGAATACAGAACATTAAAAATTTTCTTTGTAAACAATGATCGCTTAGTTTGTGATTTGTACGAAGAAATTTTAGAAAGATTATAATCACAAATGAAAACTAGTATAACAAAAATTACGATAAATCATTGTTTATAGTAAAGTGAAATTGACCAGATTTTAAGGAAAACAGCGATTTGAAATTGACCATCCCTTGTGTTAAACGACTCTCATAAGCTAATAAGATGAAAAAAGTGATAAAATAGATTTGTGTTCAATCTCATTTAAGCGAAACAGAGGACTTTTTTGTATGATTTTATCTTCAAGCATCTGCTCTAGAAGAAGAAAAGCAAATCTATATTTTATTTCACCTTCAATTTGTTTATGCTCATAATAAAAACCTCCTTAAAGCTGTGTCTATCTATCACTCTAAAGAGGCTTAAAGTCAAGTTGGATCAAACTTGTTTTGCTTAAATTTTTCTCTCGTATTTATTGATTTTTCTCTCATTTTGTGGTATATTTTACGAGAAAGGATTTAAATATGAGAGAATTTGATTATAGTAAATTAAAAGATAAAACATGGAATAGTGAGATTCTTATTAAAGTTGCCAATATTCATGAAGCTAAAGGAAGACAAGAATTTTATTTGGCTCAAAAACCTGAAGAATTAAATAGATTAGTAGAAATTGCTAAAATACAAAGCACTGAAGCAAGTAATGCGATAGAAGGTATTAGAACTACTGATTCTAGATTAAAACAGCTTGTAAGTGAAAAAACAACACCAAGAAATAGAAATGAAAAAGAGATAGCCGGATATAGGGATGCTTTATCAATTATTAATGATAGTTTTGAATATATTCCCCTAACTCCTAATTATATTTTGCAATTACATTCAATTTTATGTTTTTATAATGATGAAGTTAATTATGGTGGTAAATATAAGAATGTTCAAAATTATATAAGTACCACTGATGAAAATGGAAATAGTTTTACATTATTCACTCCGCTTTCACCATTTGAAACTCCTATGGCAATGCAAAACTTATGTGATGAATATAATAAGGCAATGGAAAGAAGAGATGTTGAGCCTCTTGTTTTAATTCCTATTTTTATTCACGACTTTTTATGTATCCATCCATTTAATGATGGTAATGGTAGAATGTCTAGATTACTTACGACTTTACTTTTATATAGATTTGGATATTATGTAGGTAAATACATATCTTTAGAAGCTAAAATATCCAAAATAGAAGATTTATATTATGATGCTTTATTTGATTCGCAAAAGGGATGGCATGAAGGAAATGATGATCCAACACCTTTTGTTAAATATTTATTAAGTATTATTGAAATGGCTTATGAAGACTTTGAGAATAGAGTAAAATTAATATCTAAAAAAATGTCGGCATATGAACTAGTTGATAAGGCAATTAAACAAAAACTTGGTAAAATTACAAAATCAGATGTTGCAGAATTATGTCCAAGTTTATCGATTAGTGCTATTGAAAAAGCGATAGCAAAAATGGTTGAAGAAGGGAAATTGGAAAAACAAGGTTCTGGCAAAACAACATATTATGTAGTTAAATTATAATTGCTCTCATTTAATACTATATTTTACGAGAAAGAATATAAAAATGAGAGAATCTATAAATTGCTAGAAATTGGTTTAATGGAAAGTAAAATAATACAATAATGCATCTATCGTAAAGATATGTGCTTTTAGTACTATGGATATCATAATAGCGGTTCCCTATGTTAAAGATATACTAAAGAAAACAAAAAAACCATAGTTATAGGAGTGTCTTATGATTATAGTAAGAGATATGCTTGAAAAGGATTATGAAAGAAAAGGATATATTCATTATAAAAGTTGGCTTGAAACATATAAAGACCTTATGGACCCAAGATATTTAAAAAAGCACTCCTTTGAACGATGTATCGATATTGCTAAAAAATATCCTGAAAACACATTAGTTGCGGAATATAAAGATGAAATCGTCGGATTTGCAGCATATAACAAATCAAGTGATTTTGAAGATGATAGAGGGGAAGTCTATGCTTTATATGTTTTAAAGGATTATCAAAAACTAGGCATTGGAAAAGTTTTAATGAATGAATGCATCAAAAGATTGGCTTCATATAAATATGTGAGCGTATGGGTTTTGCATAATAACACACAAGCAATTTTGTGGTATGAAAAATATGGATTTAAAAAAGACGGAAAAACGAAATCAATTCCAGTTTTGAACGATTATCAATTAGATGAGTTAAGAATGACTCTTATATTATAAATGAGTATCAAAATTAATTGTAAGGTCTTGGGAGCGATATTTAACCCGATTAAAATCAAATTGGATTTTTGAGATAAAAGATTTAATAAGTTTGATCTTAATGAGTTGAATCTGATGGTTTGATAATAACAAAGAACATTTTTTAAAAAATGGTTGTCAAGAATTATAATGACCGTCACTAGAATTCTTGACAAGTGTCCTTATCATTAACTTCCTTAACTTACCAATTATATGTAAATATCCACTTAAGTCCCAACGACATGAAATTCGCTGGGATTTTTTGACCTTTTTTGGTTAACTTAAGTATGTCTTAAACAATATCCAAGACTAACTATTACTAATTCCGAGATTATATGATAGAATATATATAGTACAGTTACAGGAGGAAACAGATGGATAATGATATTACTAGATTACAAAAGATGATAGATGAATCGAATAATATTGTCTTTTTTGGTGGGGCGGGAGTATCTACCGAAAGTGGAGTTCCTGACTTTAGAAGTGCAGATGGATTATATAGTCAAAAATTTAAATATTCTCCGGAGTATATGTTAAGTCATACATGCTTTAAAAGGAATACAACTGACTTTTTTGATTTCTATAGACAAAAGATTTTATTTAAAGGCATACTTCCCAACAAAGCCCATTTAAAGCTTGCGGAGATGGAAGAAAAAGGGAAATTAAAAGCTATAGTCACACAAAATATTGATGGTTTACATCAGGCGGCTGGGTCGAAAACGGTGTATGAACTACATGGTTCCATCGCTAGAAATTATTGTGTGAACTGCTCAAAGTTTTATGATATGGAATACATACAGGAGTCTACGGGAATCCCATATTGCCAAGTTTGTGGTGGAATAGTAAAGCCTGATGTAGTCCTCTATGAAGAAGGGTTAGATTCTGTAACCATCGATAATTCTATTAGGGCTATTGCAAGAGCCGATATGCTTATAATAGCGGGAACTTCATTAACTGTTTATCCAGCTGCCGGGCTTGTAAACTATTTTAGAGGAAAGTATTTAGTGCTAATAAATAGAGATCCTACCCCAAAAGATAATAGCGCAGATCTTGTCATCCGTGAAAAGGTAGGAGAAGTCCTAGGACAGATTAAACTATAAGCAAGTGATAGTAGCAATAAAAGAAAATGCCTGCCGATTATGATTTCAGCAGGCGTTTTTGTTTGCAATTATATCTTGTGATTAAAGTAATTTTAAAAATTGTTTTAAATCTAATGTAGTGTTGAGTTTTTCCAACATTTAAAAATGATTCAAAAAAGGCCATCAGCAATACAATGGTCACACCGGGGTGTGTGGTTATTATAATGCTGAAAAGGATATCTTTCATTTTTATATTTATAAAGTATTTTCAAGTTGAAATGAACAAAAGTGTGTATTTACACAAAATTGTTCATCAGAACACTTGAAATTTTAATTGCATTCGTGTATACTATTGTTGAACAAAAGTGTGTATTTACACAAAAACATTCGGTTGGAGGACATATGATTAAGAGGGATTATTATTTAAATAAAATAATATCAAAGCAAAATAATGGAATGGTAAAAATAATAACGGGTATAAGAAGATGCGGTAAATCATATTTGTTATTTACACTATATCGTGATTATTTATTAGATAGCGGTGTTAAACCCAATCATATTACGGCATTAGCTTTAGATGAAATAAGCAATCAGAGATATAGAAATCCAAATGAATTAGATAAATATATAAAAGATTGCATTATTAATGATGGAAAAACTAATTATGTTTTTATTGATGAAATACAATTTGTAAAAGAAGTAGATAATCCATATTTAGAAGGTACTAAAGTTGGTTTTATTGATGTTCTTCTCGGCTTGATGAAATTACCAAATGTTGATGTATATGTTACTGGTTCTAATTCAAAAATGCTTTCGAGTGATATTGTTACTGAATTTAGAGGTAGAGGTGATGAAATTAGAATTCACCCATTATCTTTCAAAGAGTTTTATGACTCTTATAATGGTGATAAGACTAAAGCATGGGATGAATATTCATTGTATGGTGGAATGCCATTTTTAGCGACAATTGATAAAGATGAAGAAAAAATGAATTACTTAAAAAAATTATTAGATACTGTATATATTAGTGATATACTAGAGCGTAATAATCTAAAAAAAGACTCATTATTTGTTGGCGAATTATTAGATATTATAGCCTCATCTACAGGCTCATTAACTAGTCCAACAAAACTTACAAAAACCTATAAATCAATTACCAATGAAACTGTTTCATTAAATACAGTATTAAGTTATATGACATTTTTTGAAGATTCTTTTTTGATTAGTAAAGCTGTAAGATATGATATTAAAGGGAAAGCATATATTGATTCACCTTCAAAGTATTATTTTGAAGATATTGGATTAAGAAATGCAAGACTTGGTTTTAAAGAAAGAGACATTACCCATATTATGGAGAGCGTTATTTATAATGAATTAATACTAAGAGGTTTTAATGTTGACTGTGGTGTTATAGAACACTATTTCAAGAATTTAAATGGTAAAACCGAAAGATTGTCATTAGAAATAGACTTTGTTTGCAATAAAGGAAATAAAAGATATTATATTCAATCAGCTTATGCAATTCCTGATACTGAAAAGAGAATTCAAGAAATAAGAGGATTCTTAAAAATTGATGATTCATTCAAGAAGATCGTGGTGTTAAAAGAATGTTATACTCCATGGAATGATGAAAATGGTGTTTTATATATTGGATTAGAAGATTTTCTATTAAATTATGAATATTTGGATGAGTAGAAATGTTAATTATATGAACTTACTAAAGGAGACCAATTCATTTGTTTATAGTAAACTGAAATTGACCAGATTTTAAGGAAAACAGCGATTTGAAAGTGATCACCTTTTTTGTTAAGCAACATTCATAATCTAATATTAAAGTCGACGTTAAATTCACCAAAAAAGACAAAAGTTAATTTCGCCAATGGCGGTCTCCTTGCGCTCTTTGTTTTTTAAATCTTTTTTCTTTTTCGTTTTACAATATTCAAAAGTTTTGCTTTACTGTTTGTTCCCCTTAGCCTTTAATACGGGGATTACTATAATTGTGAGAATTACTCGGAAAAGTTACATATGCACTTTTTGAAACTTTAAGACATTATCATTAATGTTTTGTCATAAAAAAATAAAAAATATCTATTGAAAATATGACAAAACTATAATATAATATCAAGTAAGGTGGGAGGAAATCTATGACTAACATAATAATTGGCGAAAACATCCGTACATTACGAGAAAATGCCGGCTTTACGCAAACCAATCTAGCCCTATTTTTAGGTGTTGACCAGAGCTTGATTACCAGAATTGAAAAAGGTGAACGCAGTCTATCGACCGATATGCTTGAAAAATTAGCGTCCTTATTTGGTGTAACGGTAGAACAAATGGAAAAACCGTCCGTTACCATTTCCAAACTCTCTTTTGCTTTCAGAGGAAGCAAATTTACAGTTGCGGAGATGGAAGCAATTGCTGCCATCAATAAGATTGCTCTTAACTCCGAATTTATGCGCACCATCTTAGAGGAGAGTAAAGAATGATAGATTATGCCGGACTAATGACTAAAGCCGCTATGCTTAGAAAGAAATTAGGTGAGGACAGCGATTCCCCTATTGATGTTTTTGCATTAGCGCAAAGAATTGAGGGACTTTCCCTTGTCTATTATCCGTTAGGAGAAAACTTAAGCGGAATGTGTATCAAGGGGCAAGGCGAAAACAATGTCGTCGCCATCAACTCCACAATGACGCAAGGACGTCAACGTTTTACCTTGGCGCACGAGTTTTACCATCTTTATTTTGATGAAAATATGGTAGCTGTTTGTGAAAAGAATCTTTACTCCGGAAAAGATGTTGAAAAATCAGCTGATTTATTCGCCTCTTATTTTTTAATGCCGGAAGCGGCTTTATTGATAATGGCCAAAACATTAATCAAGAATTCCCAAAAACAACAACTAACGTTGGAGGATCTAATTCATATTGAACAATATTTCGGTGTAAGCCATCAGGCAATCGTTTATCGTCTTCGTTTTACACCTTACCTTGAACAAAGTAAAGCCGATTTGTTTTTCAATGTATTTGTGAGAAGTAGAGCCGAATTTTTGGGATACAGTTCGGATCTATACAAGGCTTTACCAATCGAAAAGCAATATATGACTTATGGGCATTATATTAAACAAGCGGAACAACTATTTTCCAAAGGTTTGATATCAACTGGCAAATATGAACAACTGCTATTAGATGCTTTCCGCACTGATTTGGTTTATGGTGAAGAAGAAGATGGTGATGTGATTGACTGAGTCTTTGCTATTTTTCGATACAGATTGTTTGTCGGCCTTTTTGTGGGTCAATCAAGAGAATTTGTTAGAACAGCTTTATTGCGGAAGAATTGTTATACCAGCAGAAGTATATAAGGAGTTATCAATACCGACTATTCCCCACTTAAAAGCCAAAGTTGATTTAATGCTTAAAAATGGAATTGCTCGGAAAGCAAGTATCCAGACGGAAACAAAAGAATACCACCTTTATAGAAAGTTAGTAACTGCTTCAGATTCCGGTCATGTAATAATAGGAGATGGTGAAGCAGCAGCAATTGCTCTTGCAAAAGTGTATAATGGAATATTAGTAAGCAACAATTTGAAAGATATTTTAGTATATGTCCATGAGTTTAGTCTTCAGCATAAAACAACGGGAACAATCTTGAAGGAAGCGTTGGAAGCGGGACTCATTACTGAAGTTTTTGGAAACCAACTATGGCAGGGGATGCTCAAGAAACGGAGGAAACTGGGCTTTTTAACTTTTTCCGATTATCTGAAAAATGAAAGTCAGTGAAGATTTTAGTTGATAAAATAGGTTGATGTTTAAACTAAACTGATGTCTATCAAGTGACAGTAAAAACCAATATGAGCTTGATTCTGGTGTTTTAATTGAATCAAGCTCTTTAATTTTGCTTGGAAGATGCCAAAATCCTGGAAATGACTAAAAGTTATTGACATATGCCATAAATAGTGTATAATGAAATAAATGGCATATGCCATAAACTTTAAGGAGGTGAATAACACATGCCCAGAAGAGACGGAACTGGACCGATGGGACTTGGCTCAATGAGTGGAAGAGGGTTGGGAGTTTGTTTAAGCGTTGATGCGGTAAAAGATGATAGCAACTTTACCCCGAGGAGAATGGGACTTGCTTGCCGCCGCGGTTGTGGTCGTGGTTTTGGAGTGAACCGGTTTTCCTCAAAATCACCAAAAGAGCGCTTAGAAGAACAAAAAACGATGTTGCAAGACCAACTAGAAATTATTAACAAGCAATTAGAAAAACTGTAATGGTCTGTTTATAATGGAGGTGATGTCCTATAGCTAGACCAATGAAATGGCGAAGAGTTTGTTGTTTGCCCGAATGTAATAGTTTTGGGCCTCTTGATGCTTCTACCGATGATAAAAACCGCATCAATATGACTGTCGATGAGTATGAAACGATAAGACTTATCGATCAAGAAGGCTTTACCCAAGAAGAATGCGCCAAGCAAATGAATATTGCTCGTAGCACTGTTCAAGGCATTTATCTGGGAGCAAGAAAAAAATTGGCGGAATCCTTAGTAAAGGGAAAAGTATTGTTGATTGAAGGGGGCGAATATCGGCTTTGCGAAGGATTAGAGAATGGCTGTGGTCGTGGTTGCCATCGCCAAAGGCGAGGAAGGCGCTTTATGGATGATGTGCATCGCAACAGTTAATTATAAAAAAACTAGAATGGAGGGATTTTATGAAAATAGCAATTCCAGTAGATGAGAGGAACTTGGAAGCAAGTGTCTGTGTATCTTTTGGCCGTGCGCCTTATTTTCTTATTTATGATGTAAAAACCAAGGAAAGTATTTTTATTGATAACCTTGCCTCATCCAGTAAGGGTGGTGCGGGAATCAAAGCTGCCCAAGTGATTGTCGACTATAAAGTTGATGCTTTATTGACGCCCCGTTGCGGCCAAAACGCTGCTGATGTCATTAAAGCTGCGAATATTAAAATTTATAAAACGATAAACGGTTCGGCTAAAGCTAATATTGAGGCCTTTATTGCCAACAAACTTTCTTTGTTGGATGAAATCCATGCCGGCTTTCATGAACACGGACGCCATTAAGATGAAAATAGCGGTCCTAAGCGGCAAGGGTGGCACCGGAAAAACACTGGTATCAGTGAATTTAGCAGCATCAGCGGAAAAAGCAACATATATAGATTGTGATGTTGAAGAACCGAACGGATATCTGTTTTTTAAGCCCGAAGGAGTAGAAGAGGAAAAAGTAGCGGTCCTAATTCCCCAAGTGGATAACAAATTATGTAATGGTTGTCGCAAATGCCTTGATTTCTGCAAATTCAACGCCCTCGCCTATATTGTAAACAGGTTGATTATATTTACGGAGATCTGTCATTCCTGCGGTGGCTGTTTATTGGTTTGTCCTAAAAAAGCGCTAAGCGAGAAAGAAAAAGTTATCGGGAAAATTGAAAAAGGAAGTTCCGGCCCGGTGTCAATATATACGGGAATATTAAATGTCGGCGAAGCTTCGGGAGTCCCGATTATTAAAAGGCTTTTAGCTGAAAAAAATTTAAAATCAGATTACCCGATTATTATTGACTGTCCTCCGGGAAGCTCTTGCATTGTTATGGAAAGCATTAAAGATGCGGACTACTGTCTTTTAGTGGCTGAACCGACATTGTTCGGTGTGCATAATCTTAATATGGTATATGAGTTAGTTACCTTGTTTAATAAGCCCTTTGGAGTTGTCCTTAACAAGTGTTTGTTGGGAGAAGAAAACCCGGCTGAAAAGTTTTGCATTGAAAAAAACCTTAAGATTTTAGCCCGTATTCCTTTTGATAATGAACTGGGGACTTTGAATTCCCATGCTGAGATTGCTGTTAGAAAAAGTAAAAAATACCGTCAATTGTTTTCTTCCTTGCTTGATGAAGTAACAAAGGAGGTGCAGCATGAAGCAATTACTAATCCTTAGCGGTAAAGGCGGCACCGGGAAAACAACGATCGCAAGTGCCTTTATCAAGCTGGCCAGCGCGAAGGCATATGCGGACTGTGATGTTGATGCCCCTAATTTGCATCTGGCAACCGAATGGAAGATTGAACCGAAGAAAACCGACTATTATGGATTATCAAAAGCCAAAATAAATCCTGAATTATGTCTTCAATGTGGTTTATGTCAACAAAACTGCCGCTTTGATGCGATATCAAGCACCGATAAATATCAAGTTGATCCCTTTTCGTGTGAAGGCTGCGGTGTTTGCGAGTATCTTTGCCCTGCCAATGCCATTACGATGATTCCCTCAGTAGACGGTGAATTAACTCTTTATACTGATACAGAGAAAGTTTTTTCGACAGCCCAACTTAAAATGGGCAGTGGTAATTCGGGATTGCTTGTTACAGAGGTTAAAAAACAATTGAAGTCAGCAGCAGTTGCTGCCGAACTGGCCATTATTGATGGCTCGCCCGGCATCGGCTGTCCGGTGATTGCCTCTCTTAGCGGTGTGGATATGGTTTTGATGGTAGCGGAGCCTTCCATCTCCGGAATCAGCGATTTAAAGCGCATCATAAATACGGCCCAGCATTTTAGAATCAAGATGGCGGTATGTATCAATAAATTCGATACCAATAGGGAAATTACAGAAAGGATCGAAAGTTTTTGCAAGCAACAAAAGCTTACATTTGTGGGGCGAATCCCTTTTGACATGATGGCTGTCAAAGCTGTTAATCGCGGCCAAACGATTGTCGATATTGATTGCCAATCAGGCTTGGCGGTTAAAGAAGTTTTTCATAAGACCATGAATTTGCTTCTTGAAAAAGCTATTGTTTAAAACGGACTGATTAAAACTTTAAAAGAAAAAATGCAAAATACATCATTAAAAAGTTCTAGTTAAGTCTTAAATAATCTAAAATAATGTGATAAAGCGATGATAGAACTTTTTGCTGGCAATCGGCTTAGGCTGATTGTGAAAACTTAGAAAATGGAGGAAAAGGAAAATGTTAAAAATTGCCGTAGCAAGTGATAACGGCATGGTGACGGAACACTTTGGACATTGCGAAGGGTTTATGATTTTTGATACTGAAGATAACAAAATTATCAAGAGCGAAACCCTTGTTAATCCGGGCCATCGACCGGGATTTTTGCCCAACTTTTTGGCTGATCGCGGTGTAAATGTCATCATCAGCGGTGGCATGGGCGGAGGTGCGATTGATATTTTTAATGAGAGGAATGTTGAGGTTGTTGTCGGAGCTTCTGGTTCCGCTCAAACGGCTGTTGAAAAATATCTGAAGGGTGAACTCAAAACCACAGGTTCCATCTGTCATAAGCATTCGCATTCTGATAAGTGCGGGAAATAAATTATTTACTTTTATATTTAAAAATGACTTTGCACAAGCTAGATAATCTCCAAAAATGTCGTAACATTTAGGAGATTAAAAAAAGAATTGGTGATTATATAATGAACCAATTTGTCCTGGAAAACGGGACAATTATAAATGTCAATATAAAAATATCCAAAACAAAAGCAGGCTTCTAACCTGCTTTTTGATTATACTAATTTCTTTCTAATACTACCGGATAAGAGATCAATTAAAGTAACGGTCACAATTAAGACAATCACGATGGTAAAGGTTCTGGACCATTGTAAAGCGATAATTGCAAAGATTAATGGTGCTCCAAAGCCTCCTGCTCCAACCACCCCTAGGGTGGAAGCAGCCCGCATGTTTGTTTCAAAGCGGAAGAGGGTGTAACTGATAAATTCGGCGGAAACTTGGGGAATGATGGCCCGGAATAAAACTTCCATTTTATTGCCACCGCAAGATTCTACCGCCTCTTTAACGCCGGCATCCATCGATTCAATTGATTCACTGAATAGTTTCCCCAGCATCCCGATGGAGTGCACTCCTAAAGCCAGAATACCCGCCGGCGCCCCCGGTCCGACAATGCCAATGAAAATCAGGGCTAAAATGATTTCCGGGAAAGTGCGAATCATTGTGATGATATATTTTCCGATTTTCGAAAATTTGGCACCAACGATGTTTTGTGAAGCGATTAAAGCAATTGGAATAGCAAGAATGGCGGAAACAAAGGTGCCGCTAATGGCAATGGTCACCGTTTCCACAACCGCATAGGGTAAACCGTCCACGGATAAGTCTTTTAAATAAGCCCAGTCGGGAGTAATTAAACCCTTCATCATGGCTTTAAAAGTTGCTGCGGCCGTTCCCATCACCCCGATATAATTCACCGAATCAAGGGACCACACAAACAATGAAATCGTGATAATGTAAAACAAAGTTTTCTTAAGCGAATTCGAACGCGGTTTTTTGGGAAGAACAATCATTTCTTGATTCATCATACCAAGCCCTTTCGAATCTGACTACTGATAAAGTCAATGATTAAAACGGTCACAAAAGTAATAATCACAATAATGCCGACGCGGTCAAAATATCTAAAAGCATAGGCGCGTTCATAGAATTGACCAATCCCTCCGGCTCCAACATAACCTAAAACGGCGGCAGCGCGCACATTGACTTCAAAGGTGTACAAAGTATATGAGATGAATTGCGGAAGAATTTGAGGAACAATCCCGTAACGTAAAACCGTCAGTTTATTGCCTCCCAGTGAAACAATTGCTTCCACTTGTCCTTGATCAATGGCTTCAATGGATTCATATAATAATTTGGAGATTAAGCCAAAGGAGAAGATGAACAAAGCGGCAACCCCGGCAAAATTGCCGGACCCAAAGATAGCTACAAACAAGGAGGCTAAAACCATCGAAGGAATGGTGCGAAAGATATTTAAAATAAAACGAGTAATTTGATTAATGACTTTATTTTCGGTAAAGTTGGAAGAAGCCAGCAAGGCTAACGGAAAAGCGACAATGGCTCCGAGCAGGGAACTGACAATAGCCATTTGAATCGTTTCCAAAAGAGGTGGAATGACTTTCGGGGCATAATTCCAAGCCGGCTTACCAAACATTTGTTTAAGAAGACGCCCGGCTTGATGAAAGTTCTCAATGATATCAATCAAGCTAAAGTTCGCAAAGCGGGCACTGCCCCAAAGAATGATAATAACGAGGGCAATCGTGACATACTTTTTTAGCTGACTGGGACGCTTAAGAACAATGGCTTCTGGTTGCTTAAGGTTCATTAATGTTCACCAACAAAATCTTTGGCCCCAATTGCCCGTCCGTACACAAGTTCTAAATCTTTAATAATTTGTTTATCAGATTTACCGTGGCGGGGGATGTCGTAAACAACTTCACCGCCTTTAATACCGACAATTCGGGTAGCGTATTTTAAGGCAAGGTCGACATGATGCAAATTAGCAATCATCGTGACACCGTCTTCTTGATTTATTTTCTTTAAAAACTCCATGACTTCAAAAGTGGTAACCGGATCCAAGGAAGCAACCGGTTCATCTGCCAACAAGATTTTGGCTTCCTGAGCAAGGGATCTGGCAATCGCCACTCTTTGCATTTGACCGCCGGATAATTCACTGGCCCGCCCGAAAGTTTTCTCTAAGATATCCACTTTCTTTAAAGCCCGGTAAGCAATCTGCTTATCCGCTTCTTTATAAATTCCTAAAATGTTACGCCAAGTGGGATTATAAGCCACACGGCCGGTTAGGACATTTTGTAAGACCGACATGCGTTTAATAATATTAAAACTTTGGAAAATCATGCCGATATTTTTACGGAGTTTTCGTAATTGTTTGCCTTTTAAAGTAGTGACATCAATGGTTTGCAAATCCAGTTTGTCCCGCTCAATGGATAAACCTTTATTAGTTAGTTTTTCAATCATTTGGTCGGGGTTGTCACCATAGATATCAAAAGTATTGACATCAATATTATCAATATAGATATGACCTTCAGTAACATCGATAATTTGATTGACTGTTCGTAACAAGGTTGACTTTCCGGCACCGGAGAGACCGAGAATCGCCACAAATTCACCTTCAAATATTTCTAAATTAACATTTTTTAAGGCTTGCGTGCCATTAGCATATGTCTTTGACACATTCACAAATTTAATCAATTTCCTTCTCCTTTATGAGAATAGCCACCAAAGATTGGTGGCTATTAATTAAGACATTTTTAAATATTAATTATTTTTTGGCTCCAAAATCCCATTCTTTTTGTCTATTAAGATAGGTTCTTACAATGTTATATTCTTCATCAGTGGCAACGGCATAACCTTTATGTTCGTAAACGGCATTGATAATGGCTTTACCTTCTTCGGAAGCAGCAATATTTAAGAATGCTTGTTTGATTTTTTCCACTAAAGCCGGATCTAATCTCGTGATTACCGAAATGGTGTCATTAGGAATGCTTTCCGTATCTCTAATAAAGATGACTTGTTCGCGAACATCAGGAACCGTTTTAACTAATAATGCCCGAGCATCTTTAAAGGTAAAAGCAGCATCGGCTTGGCCGTTTAAAACAGCTTGGATGGCTTTATCATGACCGCCGGCATTAACCCAAGTAACATCCTTTTCCGGATCAAGGTTATTATCAGCTAATAAGTTGGCTGGCCAAACGAAACCGGAAGTGGAAGTAAATGATGCAATCGCAATGCGTTTGCCTTTTAAGCCGGCAACCGAAGTAATGCCGCTATCTTTATGAACAACCAATTGTGATTTATAACCGGCAACTAAGGGTTTATCGGTTAATTGGGTGCCGTCATCGGCGACATCATAACGAAGTGATTTCAGAATGACTTTCGCATAGCCTTCATCGGCAGCCAAGACATAGGCAGTGGTTGCGAGTAAACCAACATGGACTAATTCGGAGCCCATGGCTTCAATTAGGGCATTGTAATCAGTAGCAACGGTAACTTGCACCGGCATGTCTAATTCGGCTTCCAACAAAGCTTCGAGCGGACCGCGTTGAGCATTTAACACAGCTGTATCTTTAGAAGGGATTAATTGTACAGCTAATACTTTCGGGTTAACATACTCTTCTTCCTTACAGCCGAAGAGGACGAACAATGAAACAAAGGCTAAAAGCATTAAAACAATCTTTTTCAAATCTTTTCCTCCATCTTTCAAAAGATACCTTATTATAGCATTGCCAAGGAGTGATATCAAGAAATATTTAAAAAACAATTTGTCTTTTTCAGGGGGCTCGTGGTATTATTAGAGTAGGTGTTAAGAGACCATGAAAAAAATATTTAAACTAACGATTCTCCATACGAGTGATACTCACGGTTGTCTTCTCAACCATGATTATTCGCACAAGGGGACGATTAATTCCGGCATGAATTTATTGTCTTCTTTAATCAAGCAACATCGAACAACGAATACCCTTTTGATTGATACTGGTGATGCCATTCAAGGAAGCCCCTTATTATATTTTCATCAAATTAACCACAAGCGTTTTTCCAATCCGGTGGCAACGGTGTTTAATTATTTGGGCTATGATTATTATGTGCCCGGCAATCATGACTTTAATTATGGCATTGATTATTTAAAAACATTTGTTCAGGGATTAAGCGCAAAAACCCTTTGTGCAAACATCTTAAACGATCAACAGGAACCGCTTTTTTCTCATGCCTACGATCTTAAACAATATGAAAACGGCCCGAAAGTAGCCATTTTAGGAATTACCACTCAGTATATTCCCAAATGGGAAAAACCGGAAAACATTCGTGATTTCCAATTTGTTCATGCCGTTACCAAGACGAAAGAACTTGTGGAAGAAATCAAAGAAAAACATCAACCGGATTTAATCATTCTCGGTTATCATGGTGGTTTGGAACGAGATTTAGATACCGATGCTTTATTGGTGGAAGATACAGGGGAAAATTTAGGCCATCGCATTATTGAAAGTGTGCCTGATTTGGATATTGTTTTAACCGGCCATCAGCATCGGATTATTTGCAAGAAGAAAAATAAAACCTTGGTTACGCAACCGGGCGGATCCGCTCAATATTTAGGGAAAGTGGAAGTGACCATGGAGTTTTCGGGGAAGTGGCAAGTTAAGGAATATCAGGCTAAGATGTTAAATACAACCAATGTTGCGCCCGATCCCTTAGTTAATCAAATCATTGCTGATGTGGAAAAAGCGACCCAACTATTTTTGGATGAACCGATTGGTTATGTTCCCCATAATGATTTAGAGGTCAAGGATGGCTTTTTAGCCCGTTTGTACAAACATAAAATTGTTTCCTTTATCAACCGCGTGCAACTGGAGGTAAGCAAAGCGCAAATCAGTTTAACGGCGCTCGCCAATCATGTCAGTGGCTTTAAACAAAGGATTACCATCCGCGATATTTTAAACACTTATGTTTATCCGAATACACTGGTTGTGAAGAGGATTGACGGCAAAACACTCAAAGCCGCTTTAGAAAAAAATGCTCAATACTTTGTCATTGTTAACGATGCCATCACCGTTAATCCTAAATTTATTTACCCGAAAGCGGAACACTATAACTATGATATGTTTGATGGAATTGAATATACTATCAAAGTATCCAATCCCGAAGGAGCCAAAATTTTAAATCTTTGTTATCAGAATCGAGTGATTAAAGATGATGATTGTTTTCACATTGTGATGAACAATTATCGCTCCACCGGCGGAGGCGAGTTTTTGATGTATAAAAATTTACCGGTTGTGAAGGAAATCAATCAAGATGTTGCGGAAATCATGATTGATTATATTCGGAAGACTAAAGACATCATTCAAGATGATCCTAAAAATATTCGCATCATAAAATAATTAGTGGCCAAGCGGCCACTGATATTGTTTTTACTGGGGCAGGGGTTTTAAAGGGTGCTCTAAAGGAAAAAAACTAAAAATTAATCGGAAAAAATTGGTTAATAAAATTGGCAAGTTTTTGATAATTTCTCTTTAAGGATTTTTAGCTATGAGGTAGGTTGCGAAAAATGCGGGTGCATGCTATAATTAATTGAACTTATTTATGTGAAAGGAGATTATATGACCAAATCAAACAGGTTTTCAAAATTACTACTCATTTTTCTGGTGTTGGTGCTAAGCTTTGGCTTAGTAGGCTGCCTTGAATCGGCTGATGCCAAAGCCGCTAAAGCGGTCGATGAAACGATTTTAGCATTACCGGAAACGGTAGCAATGACTGATGAAGATGCCATTGAAGCGGCAAGAAGCGCTTATGATGCTTTAACTGAAGCGCAAAAAGCTCTAGTCAAAAACTTAACGACTCTCACCACCAAGGAGGCGGACTTAAGGGCCTTGAAAGATGCGGCCAGTGCCTTGGCGGTTGATAATTTAATTACCGCTCTCCCGGCGGTGGTGAAGCTTGCTGATGAAAATAGTATTGTCGCCGCAAGAAGCGCTTATAATGCCTTAACCGAAGCCCAAAAAGCTTTAGTTAAAAATTTAACAGCCCTTACCACCAAGGAAAATACCCTAGCTTCTCTAAAACAAGATGTCGCCAGTGCTTTGGCCGTCGATAATTTAATTGCGGCTCTCCCAGCCGTGGTGAAGCTTAGTGATGAAAAAGATATTGTTGCGGCGAGAACCGCTTATGATGCCTTAACGGCGGCGCAAAAGAACTTAGTTACTAAATTAGCTGATTTAGTTGCGAAAGAAGCGGCTTTAGCGCCTTTAAAGGCGGATATGAATGCTGCTACTTTGGTAATTAATCGCATCAATGATTTACCCAAAGTCATCGTTTTAACCTCGGAAACTGCGGTTGTTTTTGCCCGCACATCCTACAACAAATTAACGACTGCGCAAAAAGCCCTAGTTACGAACTTAGCGACATTGGAAGCGGCGGAAGCGACATTAGTGTCGCTTAAAGCAGTTGCGGCAGTGGAAACATTAATTGATGCTTTACCGGAAACCATCGCATTAAGCGATGAAGAACAAGTTAATGCCGCTCGCACAGCTTACGATGCCTTAACAACTGACCAAAAAGGCAAAGTTTTAAATTATGCGACCCTTACAGCTGCCGAAGCAACAATTACAAAAATGAAGGCGGATATCGCCGATCAAGAAGCGGCAGCCGCTGTTGATACTTTAATCGTCACTTTACCGTCAACGGTTGAATTGAGCGATAAAGTTAAGGTTGTGGAAGCAAGAACTGCTTATGATGCTTTAAGCGAAGCGCAAAAGAACTTAGTGACGACTTTAATTCTTCTAACAATGAAAGAAGAACGGATTGCCAACTTAGAAAAAGCTAAGATTGTTGTTGATTTGATTGTGGTCATTCCTGATACTTTAACTGTGGCCGATGAAAGCAAGATTAGCGATGCTCGCACCGCTTATGAGGCTTTAAATGCCACCCAAAAGAAGATGGTAACCAATTATGATCGACTTGTCCAAAAAGAAGAAGACCTGGCTATTGTCAAGAATCCCGACTTAGCAGTTTTACTTCCGGTCATTAAAGAAGTACCGAAACAAATCATCGTTGATTTTGCCTTACCGACGACCGGTGGAGTCCTGTGGTCCTATAAAGCCGGTGAAGATCAAAGTTTCTTTGATTTGGAAAGCGGGGAATTGTTAAAGACCACCTATGCCTATCAACCGGTTACTTTATTAGCTAAATACAATACCACGACTGAAGAAGTGGTGGTGAACTTCGGTTTACTCGAAGAAGGTCAAAAGGCGATTTTCTATACCGGTGCTACTACTGCCAAACCCGATGCTGGCAACACTTGGGAAGGTTTTGGGACTTATGACACGCAATCAGCCGTCGCCGGCTTTGGCGGTTACAAAATTGTTGTTGGTAATAATGTTTATTTCATTTCCAAAAATGCCTATATTCCAATTAGCGGAACGACCGAAAACGAGCTTATCTCCCGTACTACTCTTCGTCCTTACGGAATATCAGCGCAAACCGATTATAACAATACGGGTTTGGAAAACGGTATCGTTAAGACTTATCGAGGAGCTGCGGCTCTATATCATAATACCGGAACCGTGCCGGTAACCTTTGATGCCAGTGACACTTATGGCCGTTGCAATGTTCCTAATTTAGGTTTTGGAAAAATCATGTTTACCAAGAACGAAGATGGAACTTATACGGTCGCGAAATATTTAGCCGATCATGGTGGTCCAGGTGGCGGTAACTCAACCGGTTCAACCGGTGTCCTAATCGCTACTTTAAACCCCGGTGATTTCTTATGGACACCGCATAGCTGGGAAGTTGACTACAGCAATATTGGTTTTGGAACGCGCTTATGCCAGATGAACAATGGCGTTTTAGATGAAGGAATAATTATTGAAGTTACTCAGTATAAGCTTCCGGACCCCGCCAAAAAAGTGCTTGCGGCCATTAATGACTTACCGACTAAAATTAGCTTAGCCGATGAAGCGGTGGTTGTAGCCATCCGCACCGCCTATGATGCCTTAACAAGTGAAGAAAAAGCTTTGGTTACCAATTATGCGGTTTTAGAAGCGGCGGAAGCGGAAATGGCCGACTTAAAGACGGCTGCCCAGTTAGTAGTTGATATTGAAGCTCTTCCGGCGCTTGGGGAAATCACCCTAGATAACGAAACGGCGATTAATAATTTAAAAACTAAATATGACAGCTTAAGCGCAGAACATCAATCCTTGGTTAGCAATGTGGCGACATTAGAAGCGGCGATTGTGAAAATCTTGGAATTGAAGGGTATCTATCAAATCATCTATGTGCTTGATGGCGGTGCTTTCAGCGGTGAATATCCGCAAACCTATGATGTAAACAAATTGCCACAAGCTTTAGTTAAACCGGTTAAAGAAGGATATTCTTTTGCCGGTTGGTATGGCAAGTCCGATTTCTCGGATTCACCAGTTACGGCTGTTCCGAAGGAATCAAGCGGTGCCAAAACTTACTATGCGAAATGGTATCCGGCTCCTAACCCGATTTCTCAAGTATTAAGCATGATTGATACTAATCCCAATCAGTTGGTTGCTATTGAAGGTGTTATCGTTGGTATTACTTTGGATGATTATTTCTTCGTAGCTGATAATACGGGAATTGTTTATGTTCGCTTCAAGGTTGGAACTTTCCAAGTTGGTGATTATGTGCGCGTCGATGGAACTGCGACCGTTTATTTGGAAAGCAATAAACAATATACGCGGCAAATTTCTTCCGTAACAAGCGTAGTTAAACTCGATGATGCTACCCACGCCAATCCTTTGGCTGTAACGACGGCCCAAATTACCGATTTACCGGCCTTAGGGACCACGGAAGTATTAACGACCGATGAAATCAATGCGGTAAAAGCTCATGCTCTCCCAGGTAAATACCTCAGCATTACCGGTTATTTAACCGTTCAAGGTCCTTTCAGCAATGTTTACTTAACCACCAGTTTAGATGCAGGTGCGCCGGGGCTTTATGTTTATTATCAATCTCGCAATCAAGAGGAATTAAAATTCTTAATCGGTAGGCAAGTAACCTTATATGGAACCTTATATAACTATGATGGTTTAGATAAATGGAGTTTTGTTTATTTAGGCGATTTAGATATAACTTTAAATGATGGGGAAAAAGAAGAATTAATGAAAGAGGAAATTGAAGCGATTATTACAGAAGGACAAGAAGTAATGGGTGATTTACCATTCTTCACCGCTTCCCAATATCAAAACACTTTCCCCGGTGTTGTGGTTGCATTTGTTTCGAACAGCATAGATGTGATTGCTAATGACGGCAAATTTACCAAACCGGCGGCTGATACCCCAGTTACGATTACCGTTACGGCTACCTTCAGTTCGACACATAGTAAAGTTTATACCTACAATGTCGTGGCTAGCTCGCTTAGTGAGTTATATGCCCAAAACTTTGAAACCGGTTTTACCCCAAGCAATACTTATAACAATAAGACACCGAAGGATGACGGACCGGAAAACTATCAGTGGAGTATATACTACGGAACTGTAGCTACAACCAGTGCGCTTTCCGGAAGCAATTCCTTGCAAAATCGCTGGTATACCAGTGCGAAGGATAATTTAGGTTATTCCGTAACGAAGTTTACCGTAGCTAATTTATCCAGAGTTGTCTTTAAAGCGGCTTCGACCAATGGTTTACAGGTGACGGTTTCTTATTCTACTGACGGAACAAACTTCCTCGGCCAAAAAACTTTTGCTTTAGACACCTTAACGGATACATATGTTTATAATTTACCATCCGCCCAAACAGCCTACATTAAATTTGAGATTACATTACCGGAAACTAATCCGACTGCGACCTCGAATATTCGCATCGATGATGTTGTTTTCTACGGATGATGGAAGTCCTCTAGGAGCCATAACATATGGCTCCTTTTTTATCTAAAATCCAAGAAATAAATTGCTATTTTATTTTAGTTATGGTAAAATATCCATAAGTTCGATGCTGTCGACACGGTGCCTCCGTAGCTCAGTTGGTTAGAGCACATGACTGTTAATCATGGGGTCATAGGTTCAAGTCCTATTGGGGGCGCCATTTTTTATGCTTTTTCCTTTTTTCGAGCATTGCAAACGATTAGGGCTTATGTTATAATAATTGAGGCTTATCAATCATGAAAGCGGAGGATCCAAATGAATGAAAAAAAATTAACTTACATTGTTTTAAGCGTTGCCGCTTTCGCAATCCTGCTCGTTATTTTGCTTTCCATCCCCTGGGGTGGAGATAAAGCGGCTATTGATAAGGAGTATGACAGCCTTAATGGGCGCGATCATGTGTTCACAACGATTTCTTTTGATAGTGTGATGGAAAAAATTGCTGCTGGTGAAACCTTCCAAGTTTACATCGGTTCTGCCGCTTTACCAACAGCGGAGCAATTTGTTTATGAAACCAACAAGTTGGCCAAAAGCCTAAATGTTGCGACGATTTATTATTTACGATCTGATAAACTTACTGAAGATCAAATTACAAAAATCAAAATTGAATCCAGCATGGCCATTAGTTTTCCTACTTTGATTTATTGGGAAAATGACGGTGCCACGAGCACAGCTTTTAACATCAGTAGTTTGAAAGATTTTTCCGGAAGTTATCAATCAAATTGGTCAATTTTATTAAGCGAATATTTTAATGATTGTTATAAATAATAGGAGAATTTAATATAATGAAACCCAAAGGATTTACTAATTTGGTGAAGTGGGCCAAACCTTATGCTTGGCTGGTTGTTTTCATCATCTTAACGACTGTTTTAAATCCTTTGTTGTATTCCTATGTGCCGCAATTCATTAAGTATGTTGTTGATGTTATTTTTGGAGGTACAACTGAGGGAAGCATCACGCTTCCTTCTTTTTTATTAGATTTTTTCGGGTCCTTTAATAATCAGTTAACAGCGGTCTTAGTGGTCGGAATGAGTTTGCTCTTGTTTCAAATTGGGCGCGGTTCAATTATGTTTTTTGACGGATACAATAAAGGTCGCTTAGCGGAAAATATTGCCTACGATATGCGTAAACAAATGTATTCCCACATCCAGCAATTACCACTTTCTTATCACAACAATGTCGATACCGGGGATTTAATTCAGCGATGTACTTCGGACATCGATACCATCAAGAGTTTCTTAAGTTCGCAGTTGCCGCAGATTTTATTTATTGTCGGTAATTTCTTGGCGGGAGCTTGGCAGATGGGACGAATCAGTCTGCCTTTGATGTTGGTTACGCTCGGGGTGGTGCCAATTAGCGCAACCGCTTCCATTATTTATTATCGCTATGTGAAAAAGAAATTTGAAGAAATCGAAGAAGTGGAAGCTAAAATGACGACCGTCCTCCAAGAAAATGTTAATGGGGTGCGGGTGGTGAAAGCTTTCGCCAACGAAATTTTTGAAATTGAAAAATTCCGAAAACAAAGTCATGGCTATATGCACGAAACCCAGAAATTAAATATGGCGGTGGCTCGTTATTGGAGTGCCAGCGACTTTATTACAACGATGCAATATGCCGTGACAATGGCGGTCGCCATTTATTTGGCCCAAAAAGGTCAAGTATCTCCAGGTGATATTATTGCAGCCCTGATGTATATCGGGATGCTCGTTTGGCCGATTCGTGGTTTAGGACGCATTATCGGTGATTTTGGGAAAGCGACTGTTGCCGCCAACCGCGTTGATGAAATTTTGCGCATTCCTTCCGAATTTGCTGTGGACGGTAGCGAAACACCACAAGTCACTGGTGATATTGTTTTTGAGAATGTTGGCTTTAAATTCCCCGATACCGATAAACATTTATTGAACGGGGTTAATTTCACCATCAATCCCGGTGAAACCGTCGCCATTATTGGTCGGACGGGAAGTGGAAAATCGACGATTGCTAATTTATTAGTGCGAATGCTGGATTATGAATCGGGCAGTATTCGGATTAACGGTGTTGAACTAAAAACGATTAAAAAACAATGGATTCGCCAACAAATCGGCATTATCTTACAAGATCCGTTTTTGTATGCAACGACTATTTATGAAAATATCAAAATCGGCATCAAAGATATCAACCCGGAAAAAATCTACAGTGCTGCCCAAACAGCAGCGATTGATAAAGATATCAAGCAATTTGAAAAAGGTTATGATACTTTAGTCGGTGAAAAAGGCGTCACATTATCCGGCGGCCAAAAACAACGTGTTGCCATTGCGCGGATGCTTGTTTTGGATAAACCGGTGATGATTTTTGATGATTCCTTAAGTGCCGTTGATACGACCACTGATTTAATGATTAGAAACTCACTGAAAGAACGAAACCAAAAATTAACTTCTCTTATCATTACCCACCGAATTACCACCGCCAAAGAAGCGGACAAGATTATTGTTTTGGAAAATGGTATTGTGACCGCCATTGGCAAGCATGAAGAACTCGTTCACCAAGAAGGCCTATATCAAAAACTATGGTCAATTCAAGGCGCATTGGAAAGCGAATTTGTGAAGATTGTGGAAGGGGGGGAAGAACATGAATCCTAATTTTGAGGAAAAAGACTACAGTGATGAAAAGTTCAGCCTCCGCATTTGGAAAAAGATTTTTAAAGTGGTCTTAAAAAAGAAGAAGAGTTTAATCATTATGGTCTTGTCCGTTCTTGGACTGAGTCTACTTGATTTAGCTTATCCCCTTCTTAATGCCTATGCTATCGATCATTATTTTAAAACCGCTAATCCTGATTTTTCCAACAAGTATTTCTTTTTAGCCGCTTATGCTCTTATTGCCATGGGCTTTGCGATGACCGTCTTTTTTTACATCAAAGCTGCGGGGGAAGTGGAAGTGGAAGTCGGTTACGAACTTCGCGATGAAGCTTTTTACCGCTTACAGCAGTTACCGTTCTCTTATTATGATAAAACCCCATCGGGATGGATTATGGCGCGCTTAACCTCGGACTCCCGCCGACTGGCGATGATTCTTTCTTGGGGGCTCGTTGATATGATTTGGGGCGGGCTGTCGATGATTGGCATTCTCATTGTGCTCTTCATTGTTAACTGGAAACTGGCTTTCATTCTTTTAGCTTTACTGCCGGTATTGCTGGTTGTCAGTATCTATTTTCGGAAGAAAATCCTCGCCGCTTACCGCAATGTGCGAAAAACGAATTCGAAGATTACTGCTTCTTACAACGAAGGCATCATGGGCAACAAAACGACCAAAACCTTGGTGCTAGAAGATTTTAAACTCCAGGAATTTGATGATTTATGCGTCAATATGCGCAAACAGTCGATTAGAGCCATCATTAATTCCGCCATTTTCTTTCCGATTATCATTGTTTTGAGTTATGTTGCGGTAGTCCTCATTTTAAGAATCGGTGGCGGAATGATACTAAACCCCGCCCTACCGTTTACGGTTGCCACCCTTTATTTATTCATTAGTTATACAACGCAGTTCTTTGACCCGGTGGTGCAGATTGCCAGAATTTTAGCGGAATTGCAACAAGCCCAAGCTTCGGCGGAACGGATCTTGTCCTTAATCGAAATGAAACCGGAGATTTTTGATACACCGGAAGTAATCGAAAAATACGGGACAATGGAAAATCCGAAAAGAGAAAACTGGGAAGAATTAGCGGGTGAAGTTACTTTTAAAAATGTCTTTTTCCATTATAAGGAACAAGAAGCCGTCTTGGAAGATTTTTCCCTCCATGTACCGAAGGGCACATCAGTGGCTTTAGTCGGGGAAACCGGTTCCGGAAAAAGTACGATTGTTAATTTAATTTGTCGTTTTTATGAACCGATTAAGGGGGAAATCCTAATTGACGGCCGTAATTACAAAGAGCGTTCTTTAGGATGGCTGCATTCCAATTTAGGATATGTGCTCCAAACCCCGCATTTGTTTAATGGGACGATTATGGATAATATCCGCTACGGGCGCCTGACAGCCACGGATGAAGAAGTGATTGCGGCGGCGGTCGCTGTCGGTGTTGATCAATTTGCTTTGGATTTTCCTGATGGCTATCAAACCAATGTCGGTGAAAACGGTTCGAAATTATCACTCGGGCAACGTCAATTAGTATCATTTGCTCGGGCTTTAATTGCCAATCCGCGGATTCTTGTTCTCGATGAAGCCACATCGTCGATTGATACCAAGACGGAACAAATCATTCAGGAAGTCATTAACAAAATGTTAAAAGGGCGCACCAGTTTTATTGTGGCGCACCGCTTATCAACGATTGTGAAAGCGGATGTGATTTTGGTAATTTCCCAAGGAAAAATCATTGAACAAGGCAGTCATCAGGAATTGCTTAACTTACACGGAGCATATTACCATCTCTATAAAAACCAATTTATTAATGAAGCGATTGAAAGGTCCAAAGAAGTTAATTAGTCCTTCTTCGGACTTTTTCTTTTGCTTAGTTGCTGTGGCTTGGTTCTTTTTTAAGGGGCGATTAAATTTCATGATGAAAGCGTAAAAATGGATTAAACAAGTAAATTAGCGGGATTTTAGCCTTTTAAAATGCCCTTATATAAAAAAACGGTTTCTTGCCTTGAAAAATAAAGCTTTTTGCTTTATAATAGATAAACGGAGTTGATGCTTGTGAAATGTATCTTTTTATATAATCCCATGAGTGGTAAGGGAGCGTTAAGTACCAAGCTCGATTATATTAAACAACAATTACAAACGAAGTTCGACGAAGTCGTGATGTACCAAACCGCCAGTGCGGAAGATACGATTGAACGCGCGAAAACCGCTTGCCATGAATTCGATGCCATTCTTTTTTCCGGGGGCGACGGTACTTTTAATGATGTTGCTTGCGGGGTGGCGACGCAGTCCGTTCGTCCGGTTTTAGGATATATTCCCTCGGGGACGGTTAACGATATTGCGAGGAACTTAAAAATCCCCCGCAATTTAAAAAAAGCCCTCCAAGTTATTTTAGATGGAGAGACCGTTTTTCACGATGTCGGTAAAATTAATGACCGTTTTTTCATTTATGTTGCAGCTTTAGGCACATTTACAGGGGTCAGTTATCGCACCACCCATGATGCGAAACGGCTTTTAGGGCGCTTGGCCTATGCTTTTGACGGTTTAAAAGAGATTTCCAACCCGACTCTTTCGCAAATCCGCATTAAAACGGAAACCGAAGATGTGGAAATTGATACCCCCTTGGTCTTAGTTCTTAATTCAACATCCGTTGGCGGGATGCCGTTTAATAAAAACGGCCACTTAAATGATGGTCGCTTTGATGTTTTGGTTGTGAAAAAAGGGGTTCATAGCGGTATTCTTAATATCTTGAAATTGTTTATTTTAGGATTGTTGCGATTACGAAGAAGCCATGTTACCTACCATTTTAAATCTTCTAAGTTTACCATTGAAGTAGCCAACAATCCGACTTGGTGTGTGGACGGTGAAGCCGGCGTCACGGGGACGGTGATGATTGAAAACCTCCATAATTACTTAGAAATTTATGTCCCGAAAAAAGCAAACAAAAAGCCGAAATCAAAATTATTTAAATACTAAATTTAAAAAGGAAAGATGTGATACTTGATGAAGAATATGGACAAAGCTCAAGCTCTAACAATCTGGCAAAAAGAAATCGGTAATAAAGAATATACTCATGATTTTGCCGGCCGGAAAATCAAACAAAGCGATTATTTAGAAAGCAATCAAGTGGGGTGGCTTGTTTCCTATCTTCATCCTTTAAATCAAGGCGGCAAGAATAATGATGGTAATATCATCATCATGCATCATCGGACGGCTGAAGAAAAAGGGGAACAATTCCCCGATTTTTCCGCTAACAATCGTCAATATCATATCGAATATAATCGCAAGGACGATTATTATTATGTGGAAAGAGTGATGGATAGCGATGATGACGATGAGGAAAGTTTAATTTAAAATGCGAATTATTGCCGGTAAATTTAAAGGAAGAAAACTAAACACCCTTGAAGGCCTAAATACCAGACCGATGTTGGATAGGATGAAAGAGTCGGTTTTTAACATTCTAGGACCCTATTTTGACGGTCAAAAAGTCTTGGATTTGTTTGGGGGCAGCGGAGCTTTAAGTTTAGAAGCCCTCAGCCGCGGCTGTCTTCATGCCGACATTGTGGAGATTTCTAAAGAAGCGATGAAGGTTATTGAAAGCAATGTTGATAAACTAAAAGCTCAAAACTTAGTGAACTTGCATTTAATGGATCATCAGCATGCTTTATTCTTTTTAAGTCAAAAAAAACAATCCTATGATTTAATCTTTTTAGATCCTCCTTACCGATTAGCAATCATAGATGAGGTTATAGTTCTTTTGATAAACAATGCCATGCTGAATGATGGAGCTTATATTATATGCCATTACCGAAGAAAGAGCTATGAACCCAAAACTTGGAAAGATGGGTTTGGAGAAATAAGAATTTTGAAAAACTATCACTATACCACTAATGAAATAACGATTTATCAATATTTAAAAGCCCAACAAGAATAATATGAGTTTACTCATGTTGAGTTTACTCATATTGAGTTTACTTATATTATTCTTTCCTCTTATGAGTTTTTATAATATACACTCCTGTCCGTGTCCTGATAGCTCAGTCGGATAGAGCAACGGCCTTCTAAGCCGTCGGTCGGAGGTTCGAATCCTCTTCAGGACGCCATATTGAAATAAAGAACACCCTAGTTTTTAAAAAGGGTGTTTTTGTTTGCTTTATAAAGAAAAAAGACCATTGCAAGGGTCTTCTTAAAGGGAATCATTTAGTTTTTTGAATGCTTCAAATGATTTGTTTGATAAATGGTGTTCAATTATGCAGGCATCATTTTCAGCTGTTTTTTCATCAACGCCAAGTTTTATTAATAATGAAGTTAAGATTTTATGACGTTCATAAATTTTTTTAGCAACATTAATACCTTTTTCAGTTAAAATAATATGACTATCACTATCAATTAATAAGTACCCCTGTCTGCTTAGTTTCTTTAAAGCAACAGAAATCGAGGGTTTTGAATAGTTTAATTCTTTAGCAACATCAATGGCATGAACGCCGTTTTTGTTAAGTGACAATTTATAGATGGTTTCTAAATAATTTTCGCCAGATTCAAATAAAGTCATATCATTATTTCCTTTCCCTGTTTAATTTATTTTATCATAAAATAATTAATATTGCAAAAAAACCTTTTTTGCATTGACAAAAAAAAGAAAATGTTATAGAATACTAGTTAGTTATAACTAACTAGAGGTTTTTATGATGACTTTAGCGAATGCAAAATTAAATCAAGAATATATAATTAAAACCATTAATACTAATGATGTGGAATTAGATCAATTTTTATTGACTCTAGGTTGTTACAGTGGGGAACCGATTACGATAGTTTCTAAACTTAGAGGTGCTTTTGTTGTGGCCATTAAAGATGCGAGATATACAATAGATCGCCAATTAGCAGAAGCGATTATAATTTAATTTTTTTTACAATTTGAGTTAGTCCCAACTAACTATATAAAAGGAGGAAAATAATGAAAATTGCGTTAACAGGAAATCCCAACAGTGGCAAGACGACGATGTATAATGCCCTCACTGGTCGTAATGAAAAAGTCGGTAATTGGGGCGGCGTTACTGTCGAAAAAAAAGAATACAGCATTAAAAAGAATTATTCTTCGGGAAAAGAATTAATTGCTGTCGACCTTCCGGGTGCTTACTCAATGAGTCCGTTTACATCTGAAGAATCAATCACCAGTTCTTATGTGAAAAATCAAAACCCTGATGTGATTATTAATATTGTCGATGCGACAAATTTAAGTCGCAGTTTGTTTTTTACAACGCAGTTATTAGAATTAGGTATTCCAATAGTAGTCGCCTTGAACAAAGCCGATATTAATGAAAAGAAGAAGACTGTAATTAATGTTGCGGAATTATCAAAACAATTAGCTTGTCCTGTAATTGAAACGGTTTCTACGGAAGGAAAAGGCTTAAAAGAAGTCGTTCAAGCGGCGATTGGCGTTATCGGAACGACCCAAAAAGTTTATTATCATCAAGGTGATATTGATTTAACCGATAAGAAAGTTGTTGAAGAAGAAGACCGAAAAAGATTTGCGTTTGTTAATGAGATTGTTAAGAAAGTAGAAAAAAGACAAGTTCTAACAAAAGACAAGAATTTTCAGGATAAAATAGATGCAGTCCTAACCAATAAATGGTTCGGAATTCCGATATTTGCTGGCGTAATGTTTTTAATCTTTTGGATTTCCCAAGTCGGTCCCGGCATTTGGTTAGCTGAAGGTTATGAATTTAGTAATGGTTTTACCATTCCGGGATTAGTAACATTACTTGAAATGTTCCAAGAATGGGTGGCCGGACTTTTAGATGCCGAAAGCATTTGGACTTCAATTTTAGTAGATGGTATTATCGGGGGCGTAATAGCAGTTGTCGGTTTCCTGCCCTTGGTAATGGTTATGTATTTCTTGATTGCCTTATTTGAAGATTGCGGCTATATGGCTCGTGTCAGTGTTGTCTTAGATCCCATCTTTAAAAAAGTCGGTTTATCGGGGAAATCCGTTATCCCCTTTGTTATCGGGACCGGCTGTGCCATTCCCGGAATTATGGCTTGTCGGACCATTCGGAATGAAAGAGAGAAAAGAGCAACCGCGATGTTAACTCCCTTTATGCCATGTGGCGCTAAACTTCCGGTTATTTCCTTATTTGCCGGGGTGTTTTTTAGTGATAGCTGGTGGGTCGGTCCATTAATGTATTTTGTTGGCATCATAATTATTTTCCTTGGCGCTTTACTAATTAACTTACTTACCGGACATAAAAATAAAAAATCATTCTTTATTATTGAAATGCCTGAATATAAAGCCCCCAGTGCCAAACGGGCATTCGTTTCCATGTGTGAACGTGGTTGGTCATATATTGTGAAAGCCAGTACGATTATCTTAATATGTAACTTTGCCGTTCATGTCATGCAGACATTTAACTGGCGCTTCCAAGTGGTAGCGGCCGGTGAATCAATCTTACATGATTTGGCTACGCCCTTTGCCTTTATTTTAGCTCCGATTGTCGGTATGGTTGCCTGGCAATTGGCAGCCGCGGCCGTAACCGGATTTATTGCGAAAGAAAATGTCATTGCTACGCTTGCCGTTTGTTTCGTGGGATTAGAAAATTTAATTGATGTTGAAGAATTGGCCTTAATGGAAGGTGCTGGAGCAGAAGTAGCGGCCGTCTTTGCTATTACGAAAGTAGCAGCCTTGGCATACTTAATGTTTAATCTCTTTACTCCGCCTTGTTTTGCTGCGATGGGAGCAATGAATTCGGAAATTAAAGATAAAAAATGGTTCTGGGGGGGAATTGGTTTACAATTTGCCGTTGGTTATGTGCTTGCCTTTTTAGTGTTTTTCTTTGGCACTTTGTTTACCAATCAAGATTTTGGTGCAATTTGGATGCCCATTGTTGGCTGGACCGTAACAATCGGAATCGTTGGCTTCTTAATGTTCTTAATTATTAGAAAACAAAAGCAATTAAAAGCAGAATATGCTTTATCAACCAGTGCTTAAGGTGTTATTATGTTTTTAGCACTTAATTTATCAGATTTAATAGCGATTTTAATAATGGCCTTAATAATAGGCGGAGCCTTGTTTTATATTATTAAAGCTAAGAGAAAAGGCGTAAAATGTATTGGCTGTCCGTACGGGAAAGAATGTAAAAACAAAAATAGTTATCGAGATAATAAAACAAAGTATTCTTAAATGACATTTACCAATTTTAGTTTTGTATAAAAGTCTAATGATAAAGTTCTAGTAAATTTATCTAAATTAACTGGAACTTTTCTTTATAAGCAGCAAAATAAATGCTAAGCTTTTGGGAGCGATATTTAAATTGGGTTTCTTAAAATAAATGATTTTAAAATAATTTACAAGCAATTACAAGTTATCTTTGACTAATGATGTTAATATTTTAAAAATTAACTTATGCTCTACTGTTTATAGTAAACGGAAATTGACCGCCCCATATCTTAAATTTCACCGCTTTAAAAATATAATTTACTTTACATAGTTTTGATAAAGGGGTATAATAGAAGCACATCGATAATTATATAAAATAGATTTACAGGTAACTGTTATGAACAGTTTAAAAGGGAAGCCGGTGAAATTCCGGCACGGTCCCGCCGCTGTAATGGGGAGGAACTTCAATTAAATCCACTGGATTAATTCTGGGAAGGAATGAAGTTTCGATGAACCAGAGTCAGAATACCTGCCTGTAATGATGTTCAATATCCTCTACGAGTGATAGAGAGGTGAGCAGATAATTTAAATACTCTTTTTTGAGTAGTATTTTTTCATCACCTCTTGACATTTGTTGTCGAGAGTTTTTTATTTTTCATCATTGAGAAAGGGAGTTGATTTTTATGATGAGTAAAATTAGAAAAAGAGATGGAAGAGAGGTTGCTTTTGATATTGGGAAAATAGAAAATGCCCTATTGAAAGCCTTGAAAGCTAGCGGTGAAGGTGAATTTGTAAATGCCAAGCATCTAGCTAAAAAAGTCACAGCTAACTTACAAAAGGCTCCTCATAACACGATTCCCACGGTTGAAGAAATTCAGGATATTGTGGAAAGAGTATTAATTGAAGAAGGGTATGTAAAAAGTGCCAAACAGTATATCCTTTATCGGGCTGAACGCACCCGGATAAGAGAGATGAAGACAAGACTAATGAAAACCTATGAAGAACTCACTTTTAAAGATGCCAAAGACAATGATTTGAAACGAGAAAATGCCAACATTGACTGTGATACCCCGATGGGCATTATGTTGAAATACGGTTCGGAAGGTGCCAAGCAATTTAATGAAATCTTTGTCTTAAAACCGGAACATGCCGCTGCTCATAGGAAGGGTGATATCCATATCCATGATTTCGATTTTTATACTCTTACCACGACTTGTTGTCAAATTGATATTATTAAACTCTTTAAAAATGGTTTTAGTACGGGCCATGGTAATATTAGAGAACCCAATGATATCCAAACTTATTCGGCTCTAACATGTATTGCCATCCAAGCCAATCAAAACGACCAACACGGGGGTCAAAGCATCCCTAATTTTGATTATGGTTTGGCTTTGGGGGTTGCTAAAACATACCAAAAAACATATAAACAAAATCTCATCAAAGCTTTAGAATTATTAGTAGGAATGAAAGATGTGGTGACTGTTGTTAATAAGATAAGTAAAAAGATAAGAGATGAAAATCATCTTTATCCGACTTTAAGTGCTAATGAGGAATATCTTAAGCTTGAAAAAAGCCTTCTTCAAGAAGATGTTTCAGATTCCGAAATTATTGATAAAGCACAGCTCTTTGCTTGTCAAAAAGCTTTAGAAGAAACGGATAGTAAAACATATCAAGCTATGGAAGCTTTAATTCATAACTTAAATACTATGCATAGTAGAGCCGGTGCTCAAGTGCCATTCAGTTCCATCAATTACGGTACGGATACCTCAGCGGAAGGAAGAATGCTCATTAAGAACATTTTATTAGCTACTGAAGCCGGCCTTGGTCATGGGGAAACGCCGATTTTTCCCATCCAAATTTTTAAAGTCAAAGAAGGAATTAATTATAATGCCGAAGATCCCAATTATGATTTATTTAAACTGGCCTGTAAGGTGAGTGCTAAACGCCTCTTTCCCAATTTCTCTTTTTTAGATTCTCCATACAATCTTAAGTACTACAAACCGGGACATCCGGAAACCGAAATCACTTATATGGGGTGTCGAACACGAGTGATTGGCAATGTTTTTGACCCGACGAAAGAAATAAGTCATGGCAGGGGGAATTTAAGTTTTACAACCATTAACTTACCAAGAATTGCCTTAAACAGTAACAAAAACATTGATGTATTCTTTCAAGACTTAGATAAAAAAATAGCTTTAGTAATTGATCAACTGTTAGAAAGATTTGAAATTCAAGCTAGGAAGAAGGTGAAAAATTATCCCTTCTTAATGGGGCAAGGAATATGGCTTGATTCCGACCAACTGAAACCGGAAGATGAGGTTAGAGAGGTAATTAAACACGGAACTTTAGCAAGCGGATTCATCGGCTTAGCCGAATGCTTAAAAGCTTTAATCGGTTACCACCACGGTGAATCAGAAGAAGCGCAAAAACTTGGTTTAGAGATTGTTTCGCATATGCGAAAACGGATGGATGAAGCGAGTCGTAAATATAAATTGAATTTCACATTACTTGCGACGCCGGCGGAAGGTTTGGCGGGGCGGTTTGTAAACCTAGATAAAAGCAATTTTGGTACGATTGCCGGCATTACCGATCGGGAATATTATACCAATAGTTTTCATGTTCCGGTTTACTATGAAATAAGGGCTTTTGATAAGATTAGAATTGAGGCTCCATACCATGAACTAACCAATGCCGGACATATTACCTATGTGGAAGTTGACGGGGATTTAAGCCAAAACCTGGAGGCTTTTGAAAAGATTATCCGCGCTATGAAAGAAGCCGATGTCGGCTATGGCTCAATTAATCATCCGGTTGATCGAGACCCCGTCTGTGGCTTTACCGGCATTATCGGTAATACCTGTCCTTACTGTGGTCGGGAAGAAGGCGATATTCCTTTTGAAAGGATTAGACGGATTACGGGCTATTTGGTAGGTACCTTGGACCGCTTCAATAATTCCAAAAAAGCGGAAGTTCGTGATCGCGTGAAGCATATTTCCTTTAATAAATAGAACTTAAAAAATCATCATTTAGGAGTGATTAATTGAATATGGATTTAAGAATTGCCGGAATCATTAAAGAATCAATTGTGGACGGTCCCGGAATCCGCTTGGTGGTTTTTGCTCAGGGCTGTAAACATCATTGCCCGGGTTGTCATAATCCAGAAACGCATTCCTTTACAGGAGGAAAACTAGTTTCAATAGCTTCCATCATGGAAATGGTTAAAAGCAATCCCTTATTGGACGGTTTAAGCTTTAGCGGTGGTGAACCCTTTGAACAAGCCAAGATGTTTGCGGAATTAGCAAAGATGGCCAAAGCATTAAAACTTAGTATTGTTACCTACACAGGATATACTTATGAAGAAATCATAGCAAGAAAGAATCCCGGATGGGAAGAATTGCTTTCCCAAACCGATCTTTTAATTGATGGAAAGTATGATATCAGTAGGAAAAATTTGCTTTTACGATTTCGTGGTTCAGAAAATCAAAGAATTATTGATTTAAATAAGACGATGAAGGAAAAAACTCTTGTTCTTTGGGATTAATAATAAAAAGGTGATGATATTTAAAATATTAATGCCAATTTTAGATGTTTTGTGTTATCATGAAATGAAGAGTTTCCTTTCTATGTGTTTTTAGCAAAATTTATAACAAAAAGGAAACTCTTTATTGGCTTTAATTATCCATGAAGAGAAAACCAAAGAAACTATAAAAGCTATGAAGGAGAAAACACCATGGAAACTTTTTATCTTGGTGGTTTAGGCCCTAAATACAAAAAAATAATCATCTTTGATGTGGAAACAACGGGATTTAATCCTATTATTGATGAACTACTTGAAATTGCTATGATTGTCCTAACTTTGGATGATGTCGGTAATGTTATAAAAAAAGAAGAATTAGATGAGCTTATTCAACTAGCACCGGGAAAAACCATCCCTGATGAAATTGTTCAATTAACTAAAATCACGAATGATTTGCTTATACAAAAAGGAAGCAATCCTCTTAAAGTTTTCAAGCAAGTCAGTTCCTTTATGGTTGGTCAAGAAGAACTGGCCCTCCTCGCCTATAATGCCAGTTTTGATTTACAGTTTTTGTTCGCTTTCTTTAAGAAAATGAAGATGGAACACATCCTAAACCTTTCCCACATTGATTATTATGATTGCTTAACGATGTATAAAGACCGTGCCCCCTACCCCCATAAATTACAGGATGCCATTAACTTTTATGGATTAAAAGAGGAAGTAAAAAATTCCCACCGTGCCCTTGATGATGCTAGAGCGACCCTCGTCCTTTTCCAAACGATGATGAATCAATGTGATGATGGCTTAAATTATCGCAATTTATTTGGCTATAATCCCAAATATCCGCGTCGTCATCATCCTATTCACAAAATAAAATTCCGACCGCAAGCCTATGGTGCCAGTAAAAAAATATATAAATAAAATTTCTTTGCATAATATTGAGAACAAGCAATCTTGCATTCTTTCTAAGCAATGGTCTTTAAAATGCGATAACGAAATCACAAACACCCTAGTTAAGATGAGGGTGTTTTTCAATGCAATTATTTAAAAGTTATTGCCTCCTTTTATACAATGTTATATAATCCAAATGTAGAGTCATTTGTCAATCTATAAAAAAAGAAGAAAGAGGAATAAAATGAAAAAATTAATGACAGTTGTGGTTACCCTAATTTTGGCTTTGGCTTTTGCGGGTTGTAATTCTGAAGAACAGTATTCATCACTAGCAAAAGACTTAGATGATGTAAAAGAAGCGGTCTTTGCTTTAGAAACGGAAAAAGATGCTCTTAATACTCAACTTACTAGTTTACAAACGGAAAAAGATGCTCTTGATACTAAAATTGAAACTCTTAATTCTGCCCTTACTAACTTACAAACGGAAAAAATAGCGCTCAATGCTAAAATCAATGCCCTCGATGCTACCCTTACTAACACCCAAACAGAACTGGCTCAGGTGGCGGTTTTGGAGGCGGAGATTGCCACTTTAGAACAAGAATTATTGGATTTGAAATATACTAGTCAAGAACAAGCCTCCTTAATCACTTCTTTGCAAACCCAGTTAACAAACATCAATAATAAACTGGTCCAAAATGTTAACATCTTTTTACCAAAAGAATATTATTTAGCGGTCGGTGATACTTTCCAATTGTTCTACCGCAGCGTTGTTCAAGCTGTTGATCCGTATCAGTACTATATCAAACTAACGGGAACGAAGGGCTATGCCTATCCAAGATATTATGAATGGACTCCGGCGGCGGCTGATTATGGAAAAACTTTTAACCTTAAAATGTCCATTTGTGATAATAACGGCAATGTTATCAGCGAGAAAACCACCAAATTGATTGTCTCTACGGCCCTTAATCCCTCCACCACAAAAAACATTCTTTGCATCGGGGATAGCTTAACAGCTAACGGCTATTGGGTCGCACAAGGGATTAAAAAATACAATAATGCAGGAGCCACAAATATTGTTACTCTAGGAACCATTACTTCAACATTCAATGGGGTGACGATTAAACATGAAGGTCATGGCGGTTGGCAATGGTCATCGTATCTTAACGGTTATGCAACAACACCCGTGACTCCAAGTCCTTTCTGGAATGCCAACAATCAACTCGATTTTAAGTACTATTGCTCTACTCATGGTTATGCTACTATCGATGAAGCTTATATCCTCATGACTTGGAACGGCATCGGCGGCTCTTTCCGCGAATTCTCGTTTGCTTCCGAACCGTTTGCAAGTGCTAAAATATTCATTGACAAACTGCATGCCGATTACCCGCATGCCAAGATTACTTTGATGGGAATTCCGCTCCCGTCTGTCAATGGTGGTTTATCCGCTTATTACACTTTGGATAAATCTTACGCTGACAATTATGGGCAATTGGTTACGGCCATGAAATATAATCAGTTTTTAGAAGATTTTTGTAATATGGCCGGTTATTCAAGTTTCATGCGTTATGTTGATGTGAAAGGTCAATTTGATTCAGAGTACAATATGCCGACAAGTCCGAAACCCGTTAATACCGAATCATCGATTACGGAACCGATTGGCACAAGTATGGGAATGCATCCTAACACGGATGGTTACGAACAAATTGGCGATGCCTTTTACCGTGCCCTTTGTCATCGCAATTAACACTAAAGACCGTCAGAATTCTGACGGTCTTTTTTGGTGGTGTTATTTGCTGACATTATAAAGCTAATCGACATCTTCGGTGATGATTGGAAAAAAAGGTGGAAAAATTATTCGTTTAGGAGTATAATATATTTATGTTTTGTCCTGATAGCTCAGTTGGATAGAGTGATTGCTTCCGAAGCAATAGGCCATGGGTTCGAGTCCCTTTCAGGACACCATTGCTAACAAATAACCGCATTTGGTTTTGAATGCGGTTATTATTCTCATGGGAGGATGGCTTTAGATCTCTTCTTTAATAAATCATTAGGGCAAGATGTTAAGATTATGGTTTAATTTAAGCGTATAATTTGTTATAATATTCTCAATGTTTTTTTAAAAGGTGGAAAAATGCGCACTTTATTTGTGATTGATACCAAAGATTATGATCTTAATGGAAAAGTTTATCGAAGACCTTCTACTCGAGGCATCATTATTCGTGGCAACAAGGTGGGAATGATTCATAGTCGCAAATATGATTATTATACCTTCCCAGGTGGTGGAATTGAACCCGGTGAAAATCAAATTAATACCCTTATTCGCGAAGTTAAAGAAGAAACCGGTTTAGAGGTTATTCTTGGTTCCATTAAAGAATTTGGTTTGGTGCATAGTATTCAAAAAGGAAAAACTGCCGACGAGGCTATTTTCATTCAAGATAACTATTATTATCTTTGTGAAGTAAGGGATGAATGGGGTTTTCCTAAGTTAGATGATTACGAATCAGCCGAGCAGTTTACTTTCGAATGGATTGAAGCGATGCAGGGCATTGTTACCAACCGTCACCATGACCATGGTACAAAAAACCCTATCATGATTGAGCGTGAAGCTAGAGTTTTAGAAATCCTTATTCAAGAAAAATATCTCCAATAATAAAGGAAACAAAAACACCAAAAGCCTTAACCATGTTTCTTTGTTTTCTTATCAATAGTTTCATCCTCCAATCATATGCCTTAACATAATTCAAAGAAGACTTATCCAATAAAAAATGGAAAAAAGCACAATAAAATGGTATAATTATACTTGTCTTGTCCCGATAGCTCAGTGGATAGAGCGATTGCCTCCTAAGCAATAGGTCAAGGGTTCAACTCCCTTTTGGGACGCCATCGGTCTTAACTAAGTGCGTTTCTTGTTGGAAACCGCTTTTTATTTGGCCTTGACTAATGGTTAATAAGTGATACATAGAATTTGTTTTTTGCTTGTTGACCATGTGCTAAAAAACCTTTGCTTATTTTTCAAGCAAAGCTTATTTTAAACTATTCATTGATTAATGAAACTTGCTGATTTGGTTGAGGCTTTTGCGTTTTTTCGGTTTCACTTCGTCGCTTTCCGGATAACCAAGAGCAATGACAATCCTGACTTTTTCGCTTTTCGGAAGATTTAGAGCTTCTTGTAGCTGTTTTTCATTAAACCAACCTAAAATGCAGCTTCCTAAACCTTGAGAAGTCGCCGCTAAACTTAAGTAGGCAATGAAAATGCCGATATCAATCGTTTGAAAATCTAGTTTTTTAATTTTACTGATGGTTGTGGAAATGAGCTTGTCCCGAGTTTCCGTAACTACGAAAAAGGCTTGAGCTTGGTGAATAAAGCGGTTCATCCCCAGGCCGGTACAGGCGGTGATGACTTTTTTCATCGTCTCAGCTTGGGAAACAGCATGAACAAACCAAGGTTGACCGTTGACGGCGGATGGCGCTAAGCGGGCTTGATCGATAATCGTCAACAATTTTTCTTGTTCAAGCGGGCGCTTAGCAAAATTTCTACAACTATACCGTTTATTAATGAGCTCATTAAAATCCATAAGGTCCTCCTTTTCTTATTATGTTATAATAATATAATTTATTATGTTTATTATACCATAATTTAACATTGTAATGATGATTTTATTAAAAACAAAAACCCTTAAATAGTGATGAGAAAATTACCAAAGGGCCGGTGAAATAATGAGTGCTTTAATTTGCGTAATCGCAATTATTATGCTATAATATTTTAAAGTAAGAAAGGATTTTCCAATATGAAATTTAAAGATTATCCATATAAAAGACCTAATTTAGAGGAAGTCAAACAAGCTTATGAACAAGCACTTAAAGCCCTAACGAGTGCCTCCGTCCTTCATGAAGTCGTGGCAGCTATTGATAGTATTAATAAAGTGCGTAATACTTTACAAACGATGCAAGCCTTAGTGGGGGCACGCAATGCCATTGATACAACGGATAAGTTTTATGAAGACGAACAAAATTTCTTTGATGAAAATTCCCCGTTTATTGCGGGGTTTGAACATCAATTGGCCCTCGCTTTGCATACCAGCCCCTTTAAACAGGAACTAATTAAAAAGTATGGGAAGCAACTATTTGCCCTAATCGAAACCAACTTAAAAACCTTTAAACCGGAAATCATTGAAGATTTGCAGGAAGAAAATAAGTTGGTGACGGAATATACTAAATTAACAGCCAGCGCTAAAATTGAATTTGATGGCAAAATCAACAATTTATCGCAGATGGCCCCATATGCGATTGCTCCTAATCGGGAAACGCGAAAACAAGCCGAAACGGCGGTCATGAAGTTTTTTGAAGCCAATGAAGCGAAGTACGATGACATCTATGATAAACTAGTAAAAGTTAGAACGAGGATTGCGAAAAAACTGGGCTATGAGAATTTTGTGGAGGTCGGATACGCCCGTTTAGGCCGCACCGATTACGACAGCAAGATGGTGGCCAATTACCGCAAGCAAGTGGAAAAAGACTTGGTGCCGGTAGCGGTTTCCCTTTTTAAGGAAAAGGCGAAACGCTTGGGCATTAAAGATTTAAAGAGTTATGACTTAGGGATTAACTTTGCTTCAGGGAATCCCAAACCGCAAGGTGACCGTGATTTCTTAGTTAGCCAAGCCCAAAAGATGTATCATGCCATGAGTCAAGAAACCGGTGAATTCATCGATTTCATGATTGAGCATGAGTTATTGGACTTAGAGGCTAAGCAAGGCAAAGCCGGGGGCGGCTTTTGTACATATTTTCCGGATTACCAATCACCGTTTATTTTCTCAAACTTTAACGGGACGGCCGGAGATGTCGATGTTTTGACCCATGAAGCCGGCCATGCTTTTCAGGTTTTTTCCAGCCGTCATTTTGCCGTTCCGGAATATTATTGGCCGACCATGGAATCGGCGGAAATCCATTCCATGAGTATGGAGTTTTTCGCTTGGCCGTGGATTGATTTATTCTTTGGAAAAGATAGCGATAAATATAAATATGAACATTTAGCCGGGACTATTACCTTTATTCCTTATGGTGTGGCCGTTGATGAATACCAGCATGAGATCTACGAACATCCGGAATTAACCCCGGATGAAAGAAAAGCCGTTTGGCGACGGATTGAAAAGAAATATTTGCCGTATAAAGTCTATGAGAATCCCTTCTTAGAAAAAGGGACTTATTGGTTCCGCCAAGGACATATTTTCAGTACGGCTTTCTATTATATCGATTATACCTTAGCCCAAGTCTGTGCTCAGCAGTTTTGGATTTTAAACCAAAAGGATCATGAGCAAGCTTGGAAACAATACTATCATTTATGCACTTTGGGCGGAAGTAAATCTTTCTTGGGTTTAATTGAGGCGGCCGGTTTAAAGAATCCGTTTGTGGATGGTACCGTTGCCATGATTGCGAAGGAATTACAGAAGTTTTTAGATAATTTCGATCAAACGAAATTACAATAATATGAATCAACTAGCAGCAAGAATCACCTTTTTAAAGAATACTAAGCAATTTTCGGCTTTGTTTAACTTACGCCATGAAGCCTTAGCGGCCGGCTTGGACCATAAACTTATGGAAGCAATTTTGATGGCCGGTTTTGTTTTAAAGGAGTTTTCCCATAACTTGTTTTTTGGTCAACAATTGTTGGCCCAAAATTATGAAAGCATGGCGATACTTTATTATCTGCTTTTGTCTTATTTAGGTCAAAAGGACCTTTATGGTGCTTTAGCTTTGATTAAAAAAAGCCGTTTGTTGCAACAAAAAGAATATTCCGCTTTTCACAATCCGGAAAATGCCAACTACGCTCAATTGTTAAACTTACCCGATGCTGATCTTTATGAGCGCTTAGCCATTTTAGTAATGCTTTACTGGGAAAGTTTAGGGCGGGAGTTTAGTTACGATAATTGTCAAGATGAAGCTCTCTTGCTTGTGCGGTGGTTTGATTTGTTGAATACGCTTTATGAGCTGGGATATCCAAAAGAAATGATGGATGAACTGCAAAAGGTGGCATCCATCGTCTTTCCATTTGAAGAAAAATAGAGGAGAAATAAATAATGAATGTTAATATTGAAAGAAGCCCCGAGGATAAAGTCCTCTTAACGGTTGAATTGACTAAAAAAGAATTCGCCTTTTACTATGAAGAAGAATTAAAAAAATTAATGGCCAAAGCTGAACTTAAAGGTTTTCGAAAAGGAAAAGTTCCCCGCGAAATTTATTTAAAACGCTTTGGTGAAGCCCAAGTTTACCAAAATGCTTTGGACAGTGCCTTAACAGCTTCTTATTATCAAGCGGTTGAAGACAACAAAGTACAGGTCATCGACGAACCGAAAATCGATATCGACTTTGAATTATTCGATAAAAAGAAAACCTTGAAATACAAAGCTGAAGTCCTCGTTTATCCGGAAGTGGTCTTAGGGAAATACTTTGGAGTGGAAGTAAAAAAAGACAGTACTGAGGTCGAGGAAAGTGAAGTTGAAGCCGCCATCAATCGCGATTTAAGGAGTAAATCGGATTTGGAACTGGTGGAAGAAGGTAGTTTAGAACTTGGTCATACGGCGGTTTTCGATTTTGAAGGTCGTGTTGACGGCGTTTTGTTTGAGGGCGGAACGGCCAAAAATTATTCTTTGGAAATTGGTTCCGGCCAATTCATTCCCGGTTTTGAAGAGCAAATGGTGGGCATGAAACAAGAAGAAGAACGCGATTTAAAGGTTAAATTCCCGGATGATTATCAAGCGGAAAACTTAAAGGGCAAGGAAGCCGTTTTTAAAGTTAAACTGCACGAAATTAAAAAACGCGTTTTACCGGAGTTGACCGATGAATTTGTTGTTTCCTTAAACATTGAGCCCAAAACCGTTAATGATTATCGCACTTATCAAAGCGACAAAATCAAAACGGAAAAAACTGAAGCTTCCGATAACAAGTTTGAACATGATTTGTTGAAAAAAGTCTGCGATGATGCTAAAGTCAATGTGCCGGATGTGTTAGTAAATCGTCGGGTTGACAGCATGCTGAAACAAGAAGAAGACCGAGCCAAAGCTTATGGGCTTACCTTTGAACAACTGCTGAAATACCAAGGTATGACCAAAGAACAATATCAGGAAATGATTAAAGCTCCGGCGCGTTTTGATGTCCTCAAAGAATTAGTTATTAATAAGATTATTGAACAAGAACAGTTGAGCCTAAGTGATGAGGATTACGAATATCATTATCAAGAATTTGCGAAAATGTCCAATCAGGATGTGGAAGCCGTTAAAAAACAATATCCGAAGAATCAGGTTGCTTACCATTTCTTAATGTTAAAAACGATTGAAGAAATGAAGAAAACAGCCATCATTAAATAAATGAATTGAGGTGTAAGCATGGCCCAAGAAACCAAAAAAGCCCGTCTTTGTTCATTCTGCGGGTTGCCGGAGAGTCCGGAACGGCACTTAATTGAAGGTGACAATGCTTTTATTTGCGATGTTTGTGTTGGTGTATGCCATCAAATGTTTAATTTGAGCCTTGATGAAGAAGAAAAATCGGCCCCCAAAACCACCGATTTTGCTTTAAATTTGACTCCTCGGGAAATTTATGAACGCTTAAGCGAATATGTTATCGGTCAACAATATGCGAAAAAAGTGCTGTCCGTGGCCGTTTACAATCACTATAAACGAGTACAAAATAATTTGTTTGAAAAAAGCGAAATTGACATTGATAAGAGTAATATCTTATTGCTGGGAGCAACCGGAAGCGGGAAAACGCTCTTTGCTAGAACTTTAGCCAAAATTTTAAATGTTCCCTTTGCGATTGCCGACGCTACAACCCTAACTCAAGCCGGTTATGTCGGTGAAGATGTTGAGAATGTACTTTTGCGTTTGTTGCAAGCGGCGGACTATGATTTAGATTTAGCCCAACGTGGGATCATTTATATCGATGAACTCGATAAAATCGGTCGTAAATCCGATAGCCCCTCCATCACCCGGGATGTTTCCGGTGAAGGGGTTCAACAGGCCTTATTAAAGATTTTAGAAGGTACGGTTGCCAATGTTCCACCCGGAGGTGGTCGCAAACATCCGCACCAAGAATTCATCCCCTTTGATACCACCAATGTCTTGTTTATTTGCGGAGGCTCGTTTGAAGGTATTACCGAGATTGTAAAATCCCGGCTTGGGAAAAAAGCCATCGGCTTTAATTCGGCTTCCGTCACTCCGAAAGTTGATAAAGATATGTATCGCGATGTTACTTCCGAAGACATCCAAAAATATGGGATTATTCCGGAATTAGTTGGTCGCTTACCGATTATTGCTTATTTGGATATTTTAGAAGTTGAAGATTTAATCAAGATTTTAAAAGAACCGAAGAATGCCATCATTAAACAATATCAAAAGATGTTAAAGATGGACGGTGTTAGCCTCGAATTTGAAGACGGAGCACTGTGGGAAATCGCCCGCCGTGCCCACAAACAAAAAACCGGAGCCAGAGGACTAAGAGCCATCATTGAAAACATCATGTTGGATATTATGTATAAAATTCCTGAGGAAAAAGATTTAACTCATTGTATTATTACCAAAGAATTTATTGTTTCCGGTGGCGATGCGAAATTCGTCAAAAAGCAATCCAAGTTAGCATAGAGAGAGATTAATGAAAATAAAACACGATATTATTAGCCCCGCCTATCATCAAGTTTACTTTACCTTTTCGCCCGCCGAGATGCAAAATGCTTATCGGTTGGTGCGGGATATGTATTCGCTTGAGAAACCGAAAAGTAAAAAGGCCCAAAAGCAATTGGATGAAATGGTGGTGGAACACTTGGAAGGGCTGATGGATGAAGAAATTGCTAACCTTGATGTTATCGCCGTCAGTTGGAAACAATTCCGCTATCTTTGCGAGACTTCACCTGATCAAGGGCTGGTTGTCATTTGTCAGTTCTGTGTTTTACCGCCGGGGACTGAAATCCATTTTCCACCCAAAATTCCCACTGAGTTACTACATGTTGAACTTGACCAAATGATTTTTGAAGATTTTGTCAAGCAATTGTTGACCGCTAACCATTTTGATTATGATGAACCCCAGAAAAAAGTCACTGACCGTAGTTTAGTAAGCTATGATTTACGCTATATGCAGGATGATTTCTTAATCAACCATTTAGAAAACCGCAGCATCAGTTTCACAACTGTTAACCAAAAACAATTCCGCTTATTCCTAAACAAAGCGATTGGTGAGGAAGTGGTTTTGGATAACGATGACGGGGTGCTTGTGAAAGCCAAAATAACGGGGATTACTGAAAAAAGATATCCCCCCTTAAGCGATAAATTAGTTGCTCAATGCCGTTTTTTGAATACCAAAACGGTTGCGGAATTAACGGATAAAGTCACGGAAATCTACCGTTATTCCACTATCGTAATGGTGGTGGTCGATTATTTGGTGGAATTTATTTGGCAAACCCAAGTGTTTGTTCCCGATGAATTTGTGATTAATCATTTTTATGATAGTAGTAAAATACCGACCAAGCCCAAAGAACGGGAGGTTTTTCTTCAAGGATTAAATAAATATGTTATTAAAGAATATTTACTTTCCTTGATGGATTTAAATTATCGTGTCGATGTTCAAAAGTTAATTAAAAAAATTCAAGAAGAATACGAGTTTGATAAAACCCTCTTTTTTGGGTCTAAAAGCTTTGAAGATTATCCAGAATATTTAGAAAGACATTTATTGGAAGCTAAGGTTTTTCAATATTGTCTTGATAAAGGAATTGTCGAATTACCGAAGTAAAGGAGGTGAACCCGATGTTTTCCAACCAAACTGTTGTTTCCGCAAACCTTCCCGTGATGGCCATTAGAGGCAAAGTGCCGCTTCCCAACAACGAAATCCGCCTTGATGTGGCTCGTAAAGAGAGCATTTTAGCTTTAAAAGCGGCGGCTGAAAGCAAAAAATTTATTGCTTTGTTTGTGCAGATTGACCATAGTCAGGAAGTTCCCAATATTAAAAATCTTCATAAAACCGGGATTATTGCGAAAATCATTTATGATATGGATAGCCAAAATGTCCATAAAGTTAAAATGCTGGGGATTGTCCGCTGTCAAATCGTGGACATTACGGAAACTGATCCTTATTGGACGGCCAACTTAATTACGGTTCCGGCCATCAATGATGACTTGGATAAAGAATTGGCTTATGTCCGTTTGTTGATTGAAGAATTGCAGGCTGATGCCGCCAAAATTTTTGATGGCAATTCCGAATTGGCCAATATCGTTGCGAAGGGCGTAACGGCGGACAAATTGACCGATGTTTTAGCTTACAATTTGCCCTTTGATATCAACACTAAATTGAAATATTTAAATACCCCGCATGTCGGCGAACGTTTACGTTTTATGTTAGAAGACATCAAACGGGAAAAGTACATCCGTAACCTCGAATTGGATATTGAAAATCAAGTTAAAAAATCCATCAGCGAAAGCCAAAAAGAATATTATTTACGCGAAAAAATGAAAGTCATTCAGGATGAACTGGGTGATAAAGTCCGCAAAGAAACGGATGTCGATGAATTAAAACAAAAAATCTTGGATGCTAAAATGCCACCGAGCGTTGAAGAAAAAGCCTTAAAAGAATTACAGCGTTACAGCAGCTTGAATAATACTTCCGGTGAAAGCGGAATTGTCCGCACCTATTTAGACTTTTTGATTGCTCTTCCTTGGAGCAAAGAAAGCAAAGATACCAACGATATCAAAAAAGCTAAGGAGCAATTGGATAGCGATCATTACGGTTTAGATGTGGTGAAGGAACGGATTTTAGAATATTTGGCGGTCCGCATTATGACGCAAAAGAACCCGCAAGCGATTCTTTGCTTAGTGGGACCTCCGGGTGTTGGTAAAACATCCTTAGCCCGCTCCATTGCCACCAGCTTAAATAAACACTTTGTGAAGCAATCTTTGGGCGGCATCAAGGATGAATCGGAAATCCGCGGTCATCGCCGGACTTATTTAGGCGCTCTCCCGGGACGAATCTTACAAGGAATGAAACGTGCCGGAGTCATCAATCCCGTTTTCTTGCTCGATGAAATCGATAAACTTTCGAGTGATTATCGGGGTGACCCTGCTTCCGCCTTGTTGGAAGTTTTGGACAGCGAACAAAACAAATATTTCAGTGACCATTATTTAGAAGAACCCTATGATTTATCGCGCGTCTTCTTTATTGCTACTGCCAATTATTTAGATAATATTCCGGCAGCTTTAAGGGATCGTTTAGAAATTGTGACCTTAAGCAGTTATACCGAATTTGAAAAGTTTGAGATTGCGAAACGCCATTTATTGGAAAAACAATTACTCAATCACGGTTTAAGCCGGATTGATTTTGAACTGCAGGATGAAGCCCTTTGGGATGTTATCCGTTTATACACAAAAGAAGCCGGCGTTCGAGAACTGGAACGAAATATCGGCACTTTAATTAGGCGGGCCATTAAAACCATTTTAATTGAAAAAGTTGATAAGGTAACCATCACTAAAGATAATTTAAGCACCTGGCTTGGTAAACCCAAATATGATTACAATAAAATTGACCAAGCCAACCAGATTGGGATTGTGACCGGTTTAGCTTATACTCAATTTGGCGGTGATACCCTCCCTGTGGAAGTTACCTATTATAAAGGGGAAGGTCGCTTGATGTTAACCGGTAAACTGGGTGAGGTCATGAAGGAATCAGCCCAAGCCGCTTTAAGTTATGTCAAGAGCAACTACCAAAAATTTGCCATTGACCCGAGCTTATTTGATAAAAATGATATTCATATCCATGTTCCGGAAGGCGCCGTTCCTAAAGACGGTCCGTCGGCAGGTGTAACCATTGCTACCGGCATTATTTCCGCATTAGCCCACCGCTATGTTCATAATGAAGTCGGCATGACGGGGGAGATTACTTTGCGGGGTCGCATTTTGCCAATTGGCGGGATTCGCGAAAAAGCGATTGCTGCCCACCGCAGCGGGCTTGCGAAAATCATCATTCCGAAAGAAAATGTTCGTGACTTGGACGATATTCCTGAAGGCGTGCGTCAGTCCTTAGAAATCATCCCGGTAGAAACCATCGATGATGTAGTGAAAATTGCTTTATTTGATTAAAGGGCAGCTTTATAGCTGCTCTTTGCTTTTTGGTATATTTTAGGTAAAATGGTTTGCAATTTAAGTTAAATTATGTTATAATCATTCCACTGGTGAAAATTAAGACGGTATCAAGATGGATACTTTATCGTTATTGGAGGACTTATGAGCGCTGTTGATATATTGTTATTAATTGTATCATGCTTATTAATTACCATTATTGTTTTACAAGATTCAAAAGAAGATGCTAGCCAAGCGTTTTCCGGCGAAAAATCCGAATTATTTGCTAACAAAAAAGCCCGCGGAATTGAGTTATGGATTAACTATATTACCGCCGGACTGTCGATTGCTTTTTTTGTCTTAGCGATTATCTCGGCATTCTTTGTAGATCGATTATCGTAATTATTAAATAGGCCTGGTTACAGGTCTTTTTAAATGCCAATTTTATGAGGGAAGAATGAAAGAATTATTAGAAAAATTATTTACCAAGGAAAATTATCAGCCCTTAACGGTGGGCGAAATTTTTGAAGAATTAAAATTAAGCCCTGATGATTGGGAAGAACTGCATTTAACTTTAGCGCAGATGGTGGAAAATCACGATTTGTTTTTATCAAAGAAAAAGGATCGTTTTTTAATACCGCAGCAAGTGGGGATTTTTAAAGGGACCATCAGCATCAAACACGAAGACTTTGGTTTTATCATTAGTGAAGGACTTGATGATGTTTATGTCTCTCATTTCAATTTTGGAAACGCCATTGATCGTGATGAAGTCTTGTTTCAAATCAAAGATTATGGGAAATTTCCCCATCAAGATTTTCGCCAAGAAGCCAAGGTTTTAAAGATTATCAAACGCCATTTAACCGATGTCGTCGGTGAATTGAAATGGAAAAAGGAACAGTTTTTTATCTATGTCAATCATCCGCAAATCGCAAGATTAAATATTGTTGATAATGAGATTTTAAGCCTCTGTCAAGTAGGCGATATTGTTCGTGTTCACATTACGGATTATCTAAGCAGCCCCAAACAAGCAAGGATTGTGGAAAGGCTCGGGTTTAAAAATGATATCGGCATTGATATTATCCAAATTGCCAGCAACTTTAATTTTTCTCTTGAATTTACCAAAGCGACAGAAGCTTATTTAACGACTATCAACCAAGATTTTTCTAAGGAAATTGCTAAGCGGCCGTTACCTAGTTTGGAACGCATTATTACGATTGACGGTGAAGATGCCAAAGATTTGGATGATGCCGTAGCGGTGAAGAAATTAGCCAACGGGAATTTCCTTTTGGGCGTTTATATCGCTGATGTCAGTTATTTTGTTGCCAAGGATTCTCCTTTGGATGAAGAGGCTTTATTTAGAGGCACCAGTGTTTATTTAGTCAATCGGGTTATTCCGATGTTACCACCCCTCTTAAGCAACAATCTTTGTTCCCTCAACCCCGGTCAGTCGAAGTTGGTTTTAGCCTGTGAAATGGAAATTAACGACCAAGGTCAAGTTGTTAATCAAACTTTGTTTCCATCAGTTATTAAAACAGTTCATCGGATGACTTATACCAATGTCAATTTAATGCTTGATTATGACAAAGAGACATTAAGCAATTATCAGGATATTGCCGCTGATATTATGGTAATGAAGGAACTGGCGACGGTTTTAAATAAAATGCGCGTTAAACGAGGGGCGCTGGATTTTAATATTGAAGAAGGAAAAATCATTGTTGATGACCAAGGAAAACCCCTAAGAGTAGAATTGGAAAGTCGCGGTCAAAGTGAACGCATCATCGAAGAATTCATGCTCATTGCCAATGAAACGGTGGCATCAACGATTTATCATCTCGACTTACCCTTTATTTACCGGGTTCATGAGAAACCTAATGTGCAAAAGCTTGAAGCTTTTAAAAAACTGTCCCGAAGTCTTGGTTATCAAGCTTTCAAAAAACAAATCAATGCGAAACAACTCCAGCTTTTTTTACAAAATTTGCCTGAGCAGGATCAGTTTTTACGAACTTATTTATTAAGGTCGATGGCCAAAGCCGTTTATTCCGAACAAAATAGCGGCCACTTTGGCTTGGCAAGTCCTTGTTATACGCACTTTACAGCCCCGATTAGGCGCTATCCCGACTTATTGGTACATCGCTTATTAAGAAAATATTTATTTGACCAAGATGTTAAAGCCGCTGAATTGTTTGCTTTAAGTTCACAGATTGCGGAAATCGCCAAACAATCTTCTAAACGAGAACGCGATGCTATTGATTGTGAATATGAAGTCAACGATATGAAAAAAGCTGAATATATGGAAGACTATCTTGGTGAGCGTTATAACGGCATTATTTCTTCCGTTACCAAATTCGGTGTTTTTGTCAGTTTGCCCAATACGATTGAAGGATTAGTTCATATGAAGAATCTGCGGGGACGCTATGTCTATGATCCGGAAACAGTCAGTTTAATTGGCAGCAGCGGTCATCGCTTGCGTTTAGGCGATGAAGTTGTGGTTGAGGTCATCGGTGCCAGCAAAATAAAGCGTGAAATTGATTTCAAAATAGTGTATAATGAACATAAGGTGATGCCAAGTGGAAAAAAGTCGAATCGTCGCGCGCAACAAAAAGGCCGCCCATGATTACTTTATCCTGGATAAGTATGAATGCGGGATTGTGCTTACCGGCACGGAAATAAAATCCATTCGGGCCGGCAAAGTTGCCATTGCGGATGCTTATTGCCGTATTGAAAAACAGGAATTAATTATTATCAATATGCATATTGCTCCGTATGACAAGGGCAATATCTTTAACCATCAGGAAACAAGAACGAGGAAACTCTTGGCCCACAAAAGCGAAATTCGCAAATTGGCGGCTAAATTAACTCAGGACGGTTTAACATTGATTCCTTTGTCGGTCTATTTACGTGAAGGACTGGCGAAAGTGGAAGTAGCTCTTTGTAAGGGAAAGAAGAACTATGACAAGCGTGAAGACTTGCGTCAGGAAGCCATCAAGACGGAAATCAAGAAAATCAATAAGGTTCGTGGACGGATATGAAATGTAAACGCTGTGGCAAAGAAGTGAGTGATGAGACCAAAGTTTGTGAATGTGGCTTTGATTTTGAAGAAGATGAAAAATACGCCGCTTTGTTTAATCAAAAAGCCGATCCGGAAGTTAGCGAAAAAGACAAAAATTTACTCATTGATTTTCCGATTTTGACGTTTTTATTTGGACTAGCTTCTTTATTGTTGATGATTTTGTTTTTGTTTCATCCCGGTTTCGTGGTTTTGTATTTTGTTTTGGTTGTTGTTTTCATTATCATGACGATGTGGTTTGCGAAAAAACCAACCAAAGTTAAACTGGAACCGACAAGGAATGTCGGTTTATGGATGGCTTATTTGGCTATGGCCGTCGTTTTGTTTAAAACTGTTTACCTTTTAATTGGATTAATCTTTTTTTAGAAGAAACATTGTTTCTTCATTATGGGATAGTCATGGTTTCGACAGGCTATTTGAAGTATTTGTAGCATGCCATGGTTGCGCATGTAAAAACGCCGAGGTTAAATTAACCGCAAATCAAAATTTATCTTTTGCTGCCTAATTAAATAAGTAGCATGCCTGTTGTAGAATCCCCCTTAAGTTTTATAAACGGGCTCAGAATTAAGGGATGAGTCTTTGAGTTTACCTTGGCTCTTTGATTCGAGATTATAAGGTTAGCTGATTGTCTATTTGTTTATTGTTAGATAAGCAGTGAAAATAAGACAATAAAATAAGCATGTAGAAATAAATATGGATTGTAGTTTGGACAGGGGTTCGACTCCCCTCTATTCCACCATTAGAGCAAATCAATAAGTCATTTGACTTATTACAAAAAATAAAGGCTATTTCACAAATTCTTAGTAAAATCTAAGTTTTATAAGTGAAATAGTCTTTTTTGATTAAAACACGCCCCCTTTTGTAGTACTGAGAGTAAGAAACTAGCAAAGATTCGAACCTAAATAATTCCGCAAATAATAGGATTTGAATTAATAAAAAATTTTGTAAGTAACGGGGTTTGAACCATTTGTACAAAAATAAAAAAGTTTCGGTAGTGTAAAGTTTTATTTTGTTTGTGTTATTTTTTCATTCTATAGTATAATAACTATAGATTTTTGTAAAGAAGTTATGTTTTATGGAAAAATCTGATTATTCAATATATAAAGAAACACGAATATATTTAGTATTGTATGATACCTATTATATAAAATGACAATGAATGAGTAAGGAAGTTTTGTTTGAAAAACTATGTATAAATAATAGTTCATATCGTAGGCTAAGAGATTATGAACAAAATGTCGGAAGTCAAATTGTGGACCAATTATCAAATCATTATAGATTTGTCGTTCCAACAAATGATTGGATTGATGAATTAGAGATATTTACGAATAGAGTATATAATAAATACAAAGGAACAATTTATATGAAAAAAACCAAAAATTTAATCTATTTATTTAAGCGTTCTTGGAAAATAAGTAAAGGTCTTATTTTTATTGCAGCATTAAAAAGTATATTTTTTGGTTTACAACCATTAATCAATATTGTTGGTTTAGGAATAGTTATTGATAGTTTAATTACGAAACTGCCACTTAGCGATGTTATAAACTACATTCTTATATTTGTAGGTGTAAATTTAGCTTTTAGTATTATTGGAGACATTTTAGATTTAATTGATGTAATATTACAACGTAAAACAAGTGATGTAATGCAAATGGAATATATGGAAGATTGTGTAAACATAAATTATCATTATGTTCAGGATAAAAGTATACTTGATTTAAAAAAGAAATCTATGAGTGCACATCCGGCATTTTTTCTAAGGGATATAAGTAAATTTTCATCATATATAATCCAATTTGCTGGAATTGTTTTTATATTTTCTTTACTAAGTGTATATTTTTTGATTGCAATATTTATTACATCATTTTTTAATGTTGTTTTAGTATTTGCGAAAAGAAAGAAAGAATTCAATTTTAAAAATGAATGTGTGGAGGATGAGCAAAGAATAGAATACATATTTAATGTAATGACAGGATATCGATTTGCAAAAGAAATCAGGATTAATAATGCTGGAGCTTTATTAAAGGGAAAATATCATAATGTTATGAAAAATATACTTAGTAAGTTTAAAAGATTCTGTAATAAACTTACATTAATAAATACTACAAATACCATTATTACAGTAATTCAAACATTTATTATGTATGCATACTTTTCTTATCTGGTATTTGATAACAAGATTACAATAGCAGAATATACAGTTTTACTAGGAGCAACTGCACTTCTTACAAATATCTTAATTAGTTTCTTTGATAATATTGCTAGTATTAATCAAACTATAAAATATACAGATTTGTACCGAGAATATAAGAATGATATTAAAATGCGAAGCGGTATTAGTTTAAGTAACCAAAATAAAAAAATAGATATTGATATGGATAATTATATTGTTGTATTTGAAAATGTAAGTTTTGTCTATCCGAATACAAAAAAGATTGTTTTGGACAATCTTAATCTTGAAATAAGGAAAGGAGATAGAATCGGCTTAGTAGGACTTAACGGTTCCGGCAAAACTACTTTAATTAAATTATTAACTAGATTATATAATCCAACTAAAGGAAAAATTACTCTAAACGGAATAGATATTAAAGATATTCCTCTTAAACAATATTCTGATTACATAGGAATTGTATTACAAGATTTCTATTTGTTTGCATATACAATCAAAGAAAATATTGTTTTCAACAAACCATTTAATCAAGAAAAGTTTGAATTTAGTATTGAAAAAAGCGGGTTATTAAATTTTATCGATTCCTTAGAAAATAAAGAAGAAACATATCTCTATAAGGAAATAAGTAAGGATGGATTAGAGTTATCAGGCGGAAATGGGCAAAAATTAGCAATTGCAAGAGTGATGTATAAAGATTCAGATTTCTTAGTTTTTGATGAGCCAACTAGTTCTCTCGATCCGATTGCGGAATACGATATGTTTTGGCAATTATATAATATTGCAAAAGATAAAACATCATTATTTATTTCTCATCGTTTATCCAGCACAAAGTTCTGCGATAAGATTATTGTGTTAGATAATGGTAAAATGATTGAATATGGAACTCATGAGGAATTGATGGAGCGTAAAGGGCTTTATCATGAATTATTTTCGATTCAAGCAAATCAATATCTAAAGGAGGGAAGTTAAAGTGAGAAATCAACGAACTACTTTAGAAATGATTAAAATTATAATAAAATATGAACCAATATATTTAATATTAATGATTCCGCAAATTATTATAAATTCGATTTTACCTATATTTATTATATATTTTCCCAAACTAATTATTGATCGTTTAATTGCTGATGAGGTTAATTATAAAGAAATATTTAATATTGTAATAATTTATGGATTGATTTTACTTGTAATCAGAGTAATTCAAGTTTACTTGCAAAGTAGGGTGAGTTTAATTGGAGAAAGGTTCACACTAAAGTTAAAGAAAGAAATCGGAATTATATCATCTGAAGTAGATTTAGAAGATGTAGAAAAAACTAGTTTCAAAGATATAGTAATAATGGGTAGTAAAGCTTCAACAATTACCCAAACATTAGATCTAATCCAAATAATAATTACTAATATCCTTACTTTGCTAAGTTTAGTTTATATTATTGCACAATTAGACTTACTCTTTTTCATTACTATTTCTATTACTTTCATAGTTAAATCCTTATTTGTTTATTATGTTTATAGGAAAAACAAAAAAATAAGAACATCTGTATCTTCAAATACAAGAGTTCTTAATTATTTAAATAATACAGCATACAACCATGGTAGTGCAAAGGAACTTAGAACAAATAACCTTCAAGAATGGTTTTTGAAGAAGCTAAGTGACTGTCGAGATGAAATGGTAAAAATTCAATATAAGGATTTTACACGTTATGCACTGAATAATATTATAATGAAGATTATTATGGCAGTACAAACTATTATTGTATTATGGCTTCTAGCAATTCGTTATATTGATGGAGTCATCACAATTGCCGATTTTACTTTGTACTTTAGTTCAGTTGCAACTTTGACCCTTACATTAAATAATATCTCTGATAAGATTGGTGCTTATAAACAACAAATGTTGAACTTGCTAGATTATAATAAATTAAATGGATTTGTAAATAAACCAATAAAAACAAGAGATTTAAGTAAAGATATAGATTTGGATAATTTTAGTAATATAAGTATAAAGTTCAAAGATGTTTCATTTAAATATCCTTCAACAGATAAATATGTATTAAAAAATATAAATTTAACTATTGATGACCATGAAAAACTGGTAATAGTTGGTTTAAATGGAGCAGGTAAATCTACATTAATAAAGTTGCTATGTAAATTTTATAAACCAGTCGAAGGTGAAATTTATGTAAATGATATTAACATTTGGGATATTCCAAATGAAAAATATAATAAAATCATTGGTGCTGTCTTTCAAGATTATGCAAACTTATCGTTTATGTTAAAAGAAAATGTAAGTTTTAATGAAGATAGTAACATGGCATTAGTTGAAAATGTAATTACTAATGTCGGCTTATATAAATTTATTGAAAGTTTAGAAAATAAATACGATACATATTTGTATAAGAATTATAATTCATCGGGAATTGAATTATCTGGTGGACAGTCTCAAAAGTTAGCAATTACAAGAGCCATGTATAAAGAACCATCATTATTAATCCTAGATGAACCTACCGCATCATTAGATCCTAGAGCAGAAAATGAAATTTATACAAACTTTTATAATATCTCAAAAGAGAAAACTACAATTTTTATCTCTCATAGATTAACAGCTTCAACAATCGCAGATAAAATTTTAGTATTAAACGAGGGTGAGATTTTAGAATATGGCTCTCATAATGAATTGATGATAAAAGAAGGATTTTATGCAACAATGTATAAAAAACAAAGAGATGCTTATAAATATTAAACAGGAATGTTAATGTGATAAAAATTATTGTTGTTGATAGTGGAGTAAATATCAAACATAATGCTTTTAAGGATTATGATGTTAAAGGATATTCTTTATCTTTTAATAAAGAAGAAAACTTGGTAAGTTAATATTTGCTATAGAAAGTTGGGATACTTATATGAAACTTAATGAGGTATATGAATTTAGTTATAATTACCTAGTAGAGATTTCTAAAGATTATGTAACAAAGGAACAAATCAATGATTTTATATCCAATCCAGATACTAGAAATTGCTCGACATTTGAAGATGCTTTTGAGTTAGGAATGGCTATATTACAAAACTTCCGTAGTTTACGAAATGTAATAAAATTTGCGGAAAGAAAAGAAGATATTAAAAAAGAGATTCGCTTTCCTAATCTTGATGATATTTCCAAGTTAGACCCAGTTGAGTTAAGCAATGTTTTTATTAAAAAATACAATGCTAATGGAAAGTGTGATTGGGTCAATTATTGTAAAGGTATAGTTAGTATGGCTAAGTTTCTAAATGGCTTTAAGTCCTATGATGAGTTTAAAGCACTCTGCAATTTATTTGATACTAATGTAAAATCAAGGGCAGCCTTTGCCTTATATTTAAAGGAGAGGATACATAATATGGGATTTGCCATGGCATGTAATTGGCTCAAGGAATTAGGATATTCATCATATGCTAAACCAGATACTCATATGTTAGATATTTGCATTGCTCTAGGAGTAATTGAAGAGAAAAAACAATTATTAGATTGTTTTGAAGAAATGGATAGAATTGCAACCCTTGGAGGAGTTACTCCATATAAGTTGGATAAGGTTTGGTGGCTAATATGTTCAGGTAACTATTATAGGTACAAAATTCAATTACCAAAAACATATAAAGAAGATTTTATCACTAAACTTAAAAATAAAATTGAAAAATATTAGAGCAGAGGAGAGGTGTTTAAGGAGAAACAAGATGAAATATTTAAAATTGAATATTGTAAAATGAAAATAGAAAATATTTATGCATAATTAACGAGTAATAAATCATGTAAAGGGCACACATTTGTATTAAGAATGGCGTGCTCTTTTATGTTATGACTAAGTTTTTGATATAAATACAAGTCCATTACTTATTTGTAAAAATAGGACAAGCTCTTGCTTCACACATTAATTTTATATATTAGATGTAAATTCAAATAATATTCCCTTGCCTTCATAAAGAGATTAAAAATAAATTGTAACAAGTGTTTCCGCATTATCGGAGCACAAAGATTTTAGTTGGTTATAATATTATGAGAGTTGTCAAACCGGATATCACGCTACAATCTTACAAAAAAACACAAATTGTAGCGTAAGACACTACAAAAAGTTGACTTTTTAAAATTTGTAGCGTATATTATAGTTGATGGAATTAGAGGTGTTTTTATGATTGTGAGAGAAAAATACTTAAAACCCATAAGAGGTTTTTACAATAGCGATTTAATTAAAGTTATTACGGGTGTAAGAAGGTGTGGAAAGTCAGTCATTTTAGAATCAATAATTGATGAAATAAAGGCGAAAACTGACAACATCATTTATTTAAACTTTGAAAAAACCAGTGATTTTTTGAAAGCAAGCAATGTTAATCAGTTGGTTCAATATGTTAAAGACAATAGAAAAGAAGGGGTATGCTATTGTTTTTTTGATGAAATTCAAGAGCTTGCGAATTGGCAATTAGCAGTTAAGGATTTGCGTTTAGACAATTGTTCAGTTTTTATTACAGGTTCAAACTCAAAACTTTTGTCACAAGAATTTCTGACATTATTAAGTGGTCGATTTGTTTCTTTCAGGATAAGACCATTCGTATACAAAGAGATAAAAGAGTACGAAAAGAAGCACGACATTAATGTTAGTCTTTCCGATTATTTAATATGGGGCGGCTTTCCTGGTAGACTTGCCAATACTACATTAGAAGGAACAAAGGCCTATTTGTTTGATTTAGAAAGAACAATTGTTATCAATGATTTAATTAAGAGCTATAAAATCAAAAATGAAGTAGCTTTTAAAAAAGTTGTCAATTTTGTTTTGCGCAGTAACTCAAGAATATTCTCAATAAGATCCATCCACAAAGCCATGAAAAGTGATTTTCCTAATTTAGCAGTAACGACAGTTGCAAGATATATGGAATGCTTAAAAGAAGCATATATAATTGATGAGATAGCTCAATATTCAACAAAAACAAAAAGCGAGTTAAAATATTTTGGGAAAATTTATAATTGTGATGTTTGTTTAAATTCTTTAAAAGTTAGTAATAATATCTATGACTTAGATCATAATCTTGAAAACATTGTGTACAATGAACTGCTTTACATGGGATACGAACTAAAGGTCTTGATTAATAAAGACAAAGAAATTGATTTTTTAGCAACAAAAGACAATAAGACCTTTTTAATTCAAGTGGCATATAGCGTTGCTAATGAAAAGGCATATGAAAGAGAGATAAGTGTTTTTGATAATTTAGATAACCGCAATGAGAAAATATTGATAACTAATGATATTATAGATTATTCAACATCGCTTGTTAGGCATATCAAGTTAGAAGATTTTTTAATGATGGAAGAACTTTAATGTTAACATCCAATTTACTAAATATCCATTTTATAAATGAATATTGTAAAATAAAAAAAGATGCAAAGACTTGACTCTTGGGGTGCAAATTGATATAATAACGACATAAAAACACCCCAGGAGAGAGTTGGCTATGAACAATCAATATATGCAAATACAAGAGTTATTAGAACAAAGAGCGGAAATAACTGCAAGATTAAATTTGATTCCTTATGATGGATCTATTGAAATAAAAGATAGAGATGGTCAAAAATATATTTATATTAGAAAACGTGTTCTTGGGCGTAATACATCCACTTACGTTGGTCCATATTCAGATGACTTGTTTGCTTCAATAGCTAAACTATTAAAAGAAGCCAAAGGATATAAAAAACAGATTAGAAAAATAAATAATGAGCTAGCCAAATTAGGATATAATAGACAGGAGTTATTACCCAGAGTGCTATTGAATATCGATTTTGCTAGAGCTAATATGAAATCAAATATCTATGACCAAGCGATACTGGAAGGTATTGCTACTACATTTCCGGATACTGAAACCATTATAGAAAACGGGAAAGTTAAGGGAATGACCGCAACCGATGTGCAAAAGATATTAAATTTAAAACGCGCTTGGGAATTTATAATGGATAAAGATGTTGTAGCATCTAAATCGACTTATTCAATTTTATGTTATATAGCAGGACTTGTAAATGAAGGGTTTTATACTTATGGTGGTAGAATAAGACGTATTCCAGTGACAATTGGGGGAACAACCTATGTACCACCTCTACCAATTGAACTTGTTGTAAAAGAAAAAATAGAAGAAATATTAAATAAAAATGCAGAACCAGTTGATATTGCTATTGAACTTTGTTTGTATTGTATGAAAACGCAAATCTTCAATGATGGAAACAAAAGAGCATCAGTAATATTTGCTAACCATTTCTTAATTTCAAATGGCGCAGGGTTATTAGTTATTCCTGAAAACAAGGTGCCAGAATTTAAGAAATTAATTGTTGCATATTATGAAGATAAAGATAATGGTGCGATATTAGAATTCATGAAGAAATATTGTTGGAAGAAATTTTAGTGCGAGGTAAAAATCACAATCTTATTAAAAATCACCATACAATAAAAAGTGACATATTTGTTTTATTATCAAAGTTTTTTCCATAAAAAAGACCAAAATAAGTAAAAAAACCTAAATCAATTCAATCTTTTATAATTTAGAAACAAATTTCATAAGTTATGGAATAGATGGACAATCCAATAAAGAAGTATTATAATTTTAAATAGATACTTATGTTTTTTAGTGGGAAGTGCTATTGATTACCAACGATTGGTAAAGGAATTAAGATGTTTATAGTAAACTGAAATTGACCAGATTTTAAGGAAAACAGCGATTTGAAATTGACCACAAGATATTTTACAGAATCTGCTTTTAATACAACTTAAAAATCTCATCTGGATTGTATATTAACAAGGCTAAAGGTATATTTTTTACTAAAATGTTTAAACGAACTAACAAAACGATATGATGTTAGTTAGAAAAGAACAATACTATGATAAAGAAAGATGTATTTGTGAACTCTTTAGTAGGCAAAATTTTTATGACCACGAAAATGATAAAAATTATCTAAAGCTTAAAAAGCTATATGAGTATGCGAAGATACTTAATATATATACTGAGCTTAGGAATGTGTTTGAGGCCATAGGATGGAACTAAGAGTAATAAAAGCTAAGATTGACAAATATGCAAAAACGCATTTTCGTTAAAATTAGTCTGTTATTTCATATTGGAAACCCAAGTCTAATACTGATGTGTTAGACTTTTTTCATACCTAAAGGTAAGTGTTTAGTTTTTATTTTCAAAAGCAAATTAATTATGACCTCCTTGGTTATCCAAATTAGTTAATAAAAGTGAAGAACTATAAAAAGGACAATAGGATACATACAAACAAGGCATCTAAAAACAGCAAACACATCAAAAAAAACAAGACAAAAACATCAAAAATAATATAACAAAAACATCAAATATAGTTTGCTTTTTTCATTAATTATGATACAATGAACTAAAGCAGGTGAATTTATGTATAGGCATAGATTATTAGAAAAGACATTAAAAGACTATCTCGACACATTTAAAGCCGTAGCCCTGTTGGGACCGAAATTTTGTGGAAAGACGACATTAGCTGAGCAATTTGCAAAATCAAGTATTTACTTGGATCCACTGAATAAAAATGATTATAAGACAATGTTGCAGTTAAATAAAGATGAATTCTTATCTTCACCATATCCCAGATTAATTGATGAATGGCAACTTATTCCTGAAATTTGGGATGTTATCAGACATGAAGTTGATCATAAAAACGGAAGAGGCTTTTTCATATTGACCGGTTCTTCGGCAGCAAATTTAGATGCAACAACCCATTCTGGGGCTGGAAGAATTAGTCGTTTAACCCTACGCCCCATGAGTTTATATGAAACAGGAGTTTCCTCAGGCGAAGTATCTTTACATCAATTGTTTTCTAAACCGGTGATAATACATCAAAAATGTGGTGTATCGGTAGCGGATTATGCCAAGTGGATTGTTAAAGGTGGTTGGCCGGAGGGCATTAATGACACTGAACAACAATCCATTAGGCGGATGCGATCTTATGTTGATGCTTTAGTAAAAGAAGACATCAATAAAGTAACATCAAAAAAATACAATGAAAATAGAACAAGAAAAATCTTAGAGTCTCTGGCTAGATATACGGCATCAGAAACGACAAATAAAAAAATATTGTTTGACCTTTCCGCCCTTGAAACATTGACTGCTGAAAACACATTGCTTGACTACTTAGATGTTTTAAATAAGTTATATATCATTGAAGATTTGAAAGCGTGGAACCCCAATCTTAGAAGCAAAACCGTTATCAGAAGCACACCGGCAAGATTTTTTATCGATCCCTCAATTGGAGCAACGGTTCTTAAATTAACAAGTGCCAATCTATTAAAAGATTTTGAAACTTTTGGGTTATTCTTTGAAGCGCTGGTAATTCGGGATTTAAGAATCTATGCTGAGGTGTTGGGGGGAGAAGTCTACCGCTATAAGGATAAATCAGGATTAGAAATTGATGCGATTATTCAATTATATGATGGGCAATGGGGAGCTATTCAAATTAAAATGGGATCTCATTTGTTTGATGATGCAGCCGAGAAATTAAAAAAGTTTGCTGAAAAAATTGATTCCGATAAAATGAGAGAACCCTCTTTCTTAGCAATTATATCAGCTACTGAGTATGCATATCAAAGAGAAGATGGGGTCTATGTTATTCCAATTGGGATGATGAAAGATTAACAGGATGATTACCAAAAAATACAACAGGATTTTTAATTATACGATGTTGTGTGACGAAGGCAAGAAGATTATGGGTTTTAATATCCCTGATAAAACATTGAACAAAAAAGTTTATTATCATTGCAATTGTTCAACTTATATTAAATATTTTTATTAATCATTCTTTAATAACAAAAGGAGCTGGATTATTAATAATTCCTGCCAACAAAGGGCCGGAATTAACGAAACAATATTGTTGGAAGAAATTTTAGTGTAGGGTAAAAATTGTAATCTTATTTATAATTTTCACTCTCCAATATAAAAAGTTTTTGCATAAAACGGGTTTGTTTTGGTTTGAAATAAGCAAGATGAAAGGAAGATAAGCACATGGAAATATTGTTTAAAATTTTAGGAATCATCAACCTCGATATAAAAACGATGATTGGGATTTTATTTTGGGGCAATTTAGCCTTGGCTTTTTTAATATTAAGATACTACTTATATCATGAAGCAGGGAATGAAAAAACTTTGATTAAATGGTTTGGGATTGCTAAAATATTGCAGGCCATAGCCTGGTTCTTGTTATTCATGCGTGGTGATATCAGTGACATCTTTTCCGTTTATTTTGGTAATATTCTCCTTTTTGTTGGTTTTTACCTAGATTCACTTGTAATTTTAAAAATTAATACAAAAACCAAAAGGCTCTGGTTTCAATTACAAATCGTTTGGTTGGCATTATCGGTTATTGCCTTTGTGTTTTTTGAAATTTGGCTTGGCACAGGCAATATTCGCATTGCCATCGCCTCTTTAAGTGTTTTTTGTATTTTTGTAACTCCTAATTTATTAAACATCACCAATAAACTAAGTAGCAGATTCCAAAAATTTATTGGGTTTACTAGTTTGCTTTTTCTTTTGTTACTGCTAATGAGAGCACTAAGCTCCCTCTTTAACGAAGATGTAAGTTTATTTACCAATAATGTTCTTCAAAGTGGAACCTTCATTTTATTGTTTTTACTGATGTTTGTAAATGGCATGGGCTTTTTGCTAATCATGTATGAGCGTTCATATGAATTGGTGAAGATGAGCAGTAACCTTGATCCTTTAACTAAAATTTATAATCGAAGATATTTTATGAATAAGGCGGAGGCATATTATCATCGAGCTTTGGGAGAACAAAAGTCGCTCTCTTTTCTCTTTATCGATATCGATTTTTTCAAAAAGGTCAATGATACTTATGGTCATTTGTTTGGCGATGAAGTGTTGAAAATGGTGGCCAAGGCAATATCGGAAAACATTAGACCCCTAGATTTATGCTGTCGCTTTGGCGGGGAGGAGTTTTTAATTCTTGCTCACGAAACCAATAATGACCAAGCCGTCATAATCAGCAATAGAATCCGTGAAGTCATCCAAAAAATGGTGTTTTTAGAAAATCCTGAATTTAAATGCACGGTCAGTGTGGGTGTTTATTCCGGCCTTCCTGATAGCACGCAAAATATTCAACATTTCATTGATAATGCGGATCAGGCCTTATATAAAGCAAAAGAATCAGGCCGCAATCGGGTGGTTAGTTTTTAGGCTTTGAGAACCAAGGGTAGATATAAAGACATATTTAGAAGATAAGATGACATCAACCAATGCCATTTTCTATAAAATCAAAGAGTTTCCTTTCTACGTGTTTGTTTAGCAAAACAAAAGGAAACTCTTTTTATATTGGTCTCATATTTGTATAAAGGTATGTTTTTAAAAAATGTTGTTATTGGCACTAATGATGGCTAGCTTCATCCTTAATAACATTATTTATTCAAGACTAATTTTTGATAATTGATATCCGCTGATAACAATGGATATTAACATTATTACGGCAAGCGGAATGATTATTTTTGCATCAAAAACATCACTGTTCATTAGTTTAAATCCCCATGTTGCCGGAAATATTTTACCTAAGTTTTCCAAAAATTTGGGGAGTAAACTGACCGGGAACATGATTCCGGCGAGCATAATGGATGGTAGAAAAATAAATTGTGACACCATTGTTAGCTTTGATGGACTTTTAATTAAAAGACCTAAGGCTGTTCCTACTAATAAATTAACAATAATAAAAATTCCGAGTGCTAGAAAGTAAAGGGCTAAATTATTAGGAGTTTTAGCACCAAAGGCGAGTGGGGCGATGAAATATATAAGCAAACTCATTATGAAAAGATGGACAAAAGCCGCAATGAAGTTATTTATGACGGCTATCCATAAAGGTATACCACCAACCTTGTAAGCTTTTTTTATTTCGCTACCATATAACTCAACTAGTGAAACTGGTGCTCCTAAAATTGCGCCCATGCTTATCCCAAATACAGTCATCGATTGAATTAAGTTATCCTTTGCTTGAGGATTAATTGATGATAAAATTCCCCCCATGAATGCAAAGAAGACAAGGGGAACGATATAATAGCTTAGGAGGATGCCTTTATTTCGAAGGTCCAATTTCCATTGCAAGGCTACTCCATATAAAAAGGCGTTCATCATTTTTCCTCCTTAGCGATGTCCATAAATAATTGTTCAAGTGTTGCTCTTTCAATTTTTACATCCAAAACGGTATTTTTTGTTTGCTTGCAGGTTTTTAGTAATTCATATAAAGTATTGCTGATGTTTTCAGCGGTAAAAACCCAATATCCTTGTTCAAAAACAGCATTTTGAAGAGGATTTTTGGTTTTGATGAAAATTCTATATTTGGTTCCGACATTATTTGTTAGTTCAGCAGTTGTCCCAATAAAAGCAATTTTACCATCTTTAAGAATAGCAACCCTGTCGGAAAGACTCTCCACCTCCGCCATATCATGGCTGGCCATAATAATGGTTTTTCCTTGTTCTTTCAATTTCCGTATTTGTGAATGGAGGGAAATCCTTCCCTCTACATCTAGTCCGGCCGTTGGTTCATCAAGGAATATAATATCCGGATTACCGATTAATGCCAGCGCTAAATGTAACCGTCTTTTTTGGCCGGTGGACATATCTTTGTATTGTTTGTTTTTTAAAGGCTCAAGGTCGAAAACATTAAAAAGTTCATTTTCTTGGGCTTTATTCCACTTGCAAAACAATTTATATGCCTCAATTGCCTTAATATTAGCCGGTAATGATGATGATTGCAGCTGCACACCGATTTTCCCGTTTATTTTAATATGGCCATTATCATATTTACGAAGACCTTCAATACATTCAAGAATGGTTGTTTTCCCGGCTCCGTTTGTGCCGAGTAAGGCAAAAATTTCCCCATGCTTGACAGTGAAAGAAATATCCTTAACGACTGTATTTGTTCCATAACTTTTAATTAAATGGTCAATTTGAATAGCTACATTCATTAATTGTTACCTCCAGATTAAAGATTAATATCTTTTTGATGATGAAATATCAAATAATTTTTGGTTTCTATAGACATCAAGATTAATTAACAAGATGCTATTATTGTAACATATTACTTGGGTGTATTATAAAAAAAGGTCTTTTTTTTATTAAATCTTTACATTGTTTATCGATGATATCTTATAGCAAAAGAGGCTGTCATAATCATCACTAGAATTTTTGACAGCTACCTTAATCATTAGAATCCTTGACTTACCAAATAAAAAAGAATACAAACGATAAAGAATAAGGAACAAATAAGGAACTGAATTATTGACCTTTGTTCCTTATTTTGCTATAATATTATCGGAGATGAAAATATGAAATTCCATTTTAAATACACGAATAATTTAGTTAATTATCTTTTGAAGATTGAAAAGTATAAAACATCTTTGGATTATTTGTTTTTACCAACAAGAGAAAAGCAAAGAATGATGTATGAAGCTAAACTAAAAAAGACTCATTTTTCCACAAGCATTGAAGGGAATATCCTTACTTATAAGCAAGTAAAACAAGTTATTGCTGGTAAGCAAGATAATAAACGGATATCAGCTGAACAAGAAGTCCAAAACTATTGGGATGCCTTATCTTTTCTCGAAAAAGAAAGCCGTCAACATACCAAGATGGACTTGGAATTTATTCTTACCTTACATGATATTATTCAAAGTAATGGTAAAGTTAAAAGAATTCCCCTAAGGGGAGAAACTGCTCCAGGAGTTTTATTCGCAGTATCTGATGCTTCGACCAAACAAGTTGAGTACATTCCCCCAGCCTGGGATGAGATTGAAGCACTAATTGATGAACTTATTAATTGGTATGAAAATAATCAAGATTTACCAGTCCCCATTTTATCGGCAATTATTCATTATGCTTTAGTTACCATTCATCCCTTTACTGATGGCAATGGTCGAACCGCTCGCGCCCTTGCTACTTATGTTTTGATGCAACATGATTACGATTTTAAAGGTTTTAATTCATTTGAAGAATATTATATGGCTGATTTAAAGGGATATTATGAATCAATCCAAATGGGACTTCCGGTCTTATTCTATTCCGGAAGAGAAAATCCCCCCCATTTAGAAATATGGATTGAATATTTTTGTAAAATTATGGCTTTAAATGCCGAGAAAATATACGAGCAAGCAATTGAAGCATCAAGAAAAGACGCAAACAATGTCATTAAAGGTCTTAATAAAAAAGATTTAACTCTCCTAAGATTTTGTTTAGAAAACAATATAAAAGTAATAAATAATAAAGATCTTTCCGTTGTTTTTGGTGTTACTCCTCGAGCAATATCTAAATGGATGAATGAGTGGGTGACTAAAGGCATACTCATTCCCAATTCCGGGACGAAAAGAATTACCAGCTATCGGCTAGCGGAAAACTATGGTGATTTAAAAAGATCAGATTTGGGATTTATAGAATAATTAGTGCTCTATGATTCAGTAGTGATAATTTAGGGATTCTTTCAACTCATAGCAAGTTTTGGTTTTGTGTTTTAGATGTTTTATTCACACAAATAGTTATTAAAAGAAAAAAAGTTTTAAGTTATAAAAGATTGCTAAACGAGGGTTCAATTATTATAACCCACTTGAAACAAAGATATTAAGTGATGCGGTGTTTATGATAAGGGAGGATACAAAACGATGATTTATTCAAATAAAATACGTAAGGCTTTTCTTATTTCTTATCATGCTCATAAAGATGATTATGATAAGGCTGGATACCCTTATGTGTTTCATCCCTTCTTTGTTGCCAGTCAAATGGATGATGAAGACTCCACGATTGTTGCTCTTTTACATGATGTTATTGAAAATCATGGTAATAAATATGATTTCGATTACTTGATGAAAGAAGGAATGGGAGAGAAAATTTGTTATGCCATAGATTTATTAACTTATAAAAAAGATGTTCCGTATTTGGACTACATCAAGAAAATAAAAGATAATCCGCTTGCTAGAAAAGTGAAGATTGCGGATTTAAAACATAATTGTAATCTTCAGAGATTAGATGGTCAAACTCATCCTAAATATAAACTCTATCAAGAAGCATTGGCATATTTAGAAAGTGAATAGATATAATTAGTAAAACAAAAAACCAAAGAGGGATAAAGATGAAAAAAAACTGGGAGCAACAGCGCTTGGAAATGGTTCAAAAGCAAATAAAAGCCCGCGGAATTGGGGATGAAAAAGTTTTGGCTGCCTTTTTACAGGTTCCAAGGCATCTTTTTGTTGATCCGAACGTGGCTAACGAAGCTTACCACGACCATCCACTGGGCATTGGTCTTGGACAGACTATTTCGCAACCCTATATTGTCGCTTTGATGACGGCAGCTTTACAATTAAATAAACATGATCGCGTTTTAGAAATCGGCACGGGCTCCGGTTATCAAACAGCCATTTTATCTTGCTTAGTTAAGAAAGTTTATTCCATTGAACGGCTTTCACCGTTAATAAAAGAAGCCCAAGCCCGCTTAACAAATTTAGGTTATCATAATATTGTTTTTGCTTGCCAAGATGGTAACGACGGCTGGGAAAGTGAAGCCCCCTTTGATGCCATTACCATTGCCGCTGCCACAGCTAAAATTCCTCCCAAACTGCTTAATCAGCTAAAAATTGGCGGTCGAATGATTTTACCCTTGGGGTCACCATTCTTTCAGCGTTTAACATTGTTACATAAAAAAGAAGATGGTTATGACATAAACCACCTTTGTGGTTGCTCATTTGTTCCTTTAATATCGGAAAATCAATAGTTTTAAATAAAAAGAAGCAACAGAGTTTGAACTGATATCATATCAGTTTTTGTTGCTTCTTTTAATATACTTAAATTAAATGCGGTTTGAACTACCTAAGACATTTTTAATTTTGTGTTGAACAGTATTTCTTAAATTGTTACGAGCATCAGTCAAATATTGCCGAGGATCGAAGTGTTCCGGATGATCGTTGAAGTGTTTTCGAATGCTGGCGGTCATCGTTAATCGTAAATCCGAATCAATATTAATTTTGCAGACAGCCATGGAAGCTGCTTTTCGTAACATTTCTTCGGGGATCCCAATGGCATCTTCCAATTTTCCGCCGTTTTCATTAATCATTTTTACATATTCCGGCATTACCGAAGAAGCCCCGTGTAAGACGATGGGGAATCCCGGTAATAATTTTTGGATTTCTTCCAAAATATCAAATCGTAATTGTGGCTTTTGACCGGGTTTAAACTTGTAAGCACCGTGGGAAGTACCGATGGCAATGGCTAGGGAATCAACTCCGGTTCGTCGGACAAATTCTTGCACTTGCTTAGGATCGGTATAACTGGCATGTTCATCCTTAACATTAATATCGTCTTCGATTCCTGCCAAGCGTCCTAATTCACCTTCAACGGTAACATTGCGTGGATGCGCATAATCAACGACTTTTTTGGTTAAGGCGATATTTTCTTCAAATGATAAATGGGAACCATCAATCATCACGGAAGTAAAGCCGCCATCAATACAAGATTTACATAATTCAAAACTGTCGCCATGATCAAGATGCAGAACAATCGGCAAATCCGTATCAGCTAAGGCCGCTTCCACAAGTTTAACTAAATAAACATGTTTGGCATACTTTCTGGCTCCGGATGAGACTTGTAAGATAACGGGGGAATTCTCTGCTTTCGCAGCTTCGGTAATTGCTTGGACGATTTCCATATTGTTAACATTGAAAGCGCCAATGGCGTATCCACCCTCATAAGCTTTTTTAAACATTTCTTTGGAATTTACTAATGGCATAATTTTTGCTCCTTTCTTACTATACAGTATCTTATTATAGCATATTTTCATAAAAATTGTTATTAAAAAAGAAAAATTTATGGAAGTAATCCTTTTCATGATAATTAGCAATTTCTTAATATTGATTGTTGTTTTCTTTATTCACCTTCTTTGCAAACTCTTATTACAATAATGCAATAATTGTCTTTAGTAAATCTTTTATTTATTGTATAATTAATAATGTAAAAAGGACAGTAGTATGCAGAAAACAGCACATTTAGCGGGCGTTCTCTTCGCGATTATCTTTAGCTTAACTTTTATGTTTTCCAAAGTAGCCATGAACTATATTAGTCCGATGGGCTTGATTGCCTACCGGTTTTTATTGGCTTTTTTGGTTTTTGAAGTATTACGGTGGTTCAAAGTCATCAAGATTAACTTTAATAAATCGCAAGTTTTAATATTAGCGAAAATATCTTTGATGGAACCCGTCCTTTACTTTATCTTTGAGACTTTTGGCTTAGCGATGATTTCCAGTGGCGAAGCCGGGATGATGATTGCTTTAATTCCCATTTTTGTTACCATTTTAAGTTTTATCTTTTTAAAAGAACGAATTCGGGTGATGCAAATTGTTTTCATTGTTATCAGTGTTGGGGGGGTGGTGTTCATTGAGTGGATGAACAAAGCCACCGCTACCAACCACCGTCTTTTAGGAGTTTTATTGGTGTTATTGGCATCTTTATCGGCAGGGTTTTTCAATATCTTTTCAAGGAAGGCTTCAACAATATTTAAACCCGTAGAAATTACTTATTTCATGATGTTAGCAGGCGCTATTAGTTTTAATGCTATTTATTTAGGGCAACTGCTTGTAAAAGGCGAGATTGCTGCTTACATCAGCAATTTAGCTCATTGGGGTATTATCGGTCCGATTGTTTATTTAGGGCTCGTTGCCTCCATTGGCGGATACTTCTTGGCTAATTTTGCTTTAGGGCAATTGCCCGCCCATGTCGTTTCCATTTATTCAAATTTATCAACTGTTGTTGCCTTGGTAGCCGGAACATTAATTCTTCATGAACAGTTATATTATTATCACTATTTAGGGGCGGCTTTAATCATTATTGGTGTCTATGGTACTGTTTGGTTAAACTCTCGACCCTTAAAGAAAGATTTAGAGGTTTTAAAATGAAAAAAACATGTCTTTTAATCATTGCTTGTTTAGCACTTTGCTTCGTCGGTTGTACCGAAGAACCGCCTTTTAAATTAAGCGTCTCGAATGATGAAGTTGTTCAAGTCGGTAGTCAAATGCATTTATCAGCTAATGCGGAAGTGGTTTGGAGTTCTTCGAACCCCTTGATTGCGACTGTTGATGAACTGGGGATTGTTGTTGGTATCAGTCAAGGAAATGTTACCATCACCGCGACCCTTAAAAGCGACGCTACCGTTTTTGTGAAACATCAAGTGACGGTCATTCCTTCCACAAACCCTCCTTGTGAAGAATGCGAAGAATGTAAAGAATGTGAAGAATGTAAAGAATGTCCCGAAGGTGGAGTTTGCCCAACTTTTTCTTTCCCTGAACCAAGCAGTGAAGAAGAAGTGTTTGTGGAACTGGGGATTGACCGCCTTGATGAATATTTGGATTGGTTTTCCGGAAAGCGTGTTGGTTTAATTACCAACCAAACCGGATTTAATCGTAATCTTGTTTCTACCATCGATATTCTTTATGAAAAAGTTAATTTAGTCGCCTTGTTTGCACCGGAACACGGCATTCGCGGCGACCGTCAAGCAGGAGCTTATATTCCTTCCTATGTTGATGAAAAAACGGGGCTTACCGTTTACAGTTTATATGGCGCAACCAAGAAACCAACGGTTGATATGATGAACTTGGTGGATGTTTTGTGCATTGATATTCAAGATGCCGGGGCTCGCTTTTATACTTATATTTATACGATGGCCTATGCCATGGAAGCTTGCCAGGAAAACAACAAAACCTTCATCGTCTTTGATCGGCCGAATCCCGCCGGTGGGCAGCACTATGAAGGCAATATTTTAGATATGGAATATTCCTCATTCATTGGTAAATATCCCATCCTTCAACGTCATGGAATGACGATTGCGGAGTTGGCTTATATGTTTAACGAAGAATTTGGGATTGCTTGTGACTTAAAAGTCGTCTTGATGCGTGGTTGGGGACGTTACATGTATTATGATGATACCAAACTGCCATGGGTTACTCCTTCGCCCAACCTTCCGTCCGTCGAAACAGCTATTGTTTATTCGGGAACATGCATTATTGAGGGCACTAATATGTCGGAAGGACGGGGAACAACGACGCCTTTCCAAGTTGTTGGCGCCCCGTATATCAATGCTTGGGATTATGCGGAAGCCTTAAATGCCCTCAATTTACCCGGTGTTGTTTTTCGGCCCGCTTCATTTACACCAACTTTCTCGAAACATGCCAACACCCTATGCCATGGAGTGCAAGTACATGTAATAGATCGAGCGACTTTCCAAGCGGTTAAAACCGGTTGGGCCTTAGTGGATGTGGTTAGAGATATGTATCCGAATGATTTTACCATTCTCAATCCGAACACTAAACTGAATACGATGAATCTCTTGACGGGTGGCAACTTCATTACCAAGGATTTATATACTTTAGAACAACAGTTTGCTTTAATTATTGCGGACACAGAAACTTTTAGTGCTACTAGAAACAAATATTTACTTTATATCGAAGAACCTCAAGCATAAGGATGATTATGGAACAAGGAATTTCTCTTAGTGAAGCTCTTAAAAATGGTTTAAAACAATCCCTGAAAGTCATTATTAAAATCATTAAAATCATGGTTCCGGTTTATATCATCGCGCAACTATTAGATTATTATGAAATCTTAGCTCAAATATCGGTTTATTTAGAACCGCTTATGCGTTGGTTTGGCTTGCCGGGATCCGCTGCCATTGTGCTTTTGCTCGCTAATGGGATTAATATCTATGCGGGTATTGGTGCCTTGGGGGCCTTAAGCTTAACAAGCAAACAAATCACGATTTTAGCCATTATGGTGACAACCTCACATTCTTTGATTATTGAGACGGCCATCTTAAAAACCATTCAAATTCCTCGCTGGTTTCATCTTTTGTTTAGAATTGGCATGATGTTGGTTTTGGGTTTTGTGCTTAATCTCGTTTGGAGGTCGTAATGGCTAAGGTTTTAACTTTTATCAAAGACTTCTTACTCCCCACCTTATTATCATTAGGAATGATGCTGCTTAAGATTATCGTCATCATCACCCTTATTTTAGTGACGATTGAAGTTTTAAAAGCTTTAAAAGTCCTCCAGTGGATTAATAAAAAAATTTATGTTATTACCAAATATTTAGGAATATCACCATCGGCGTCCTTTCCCCTCTTAGTGGGCTTGATTATCGGCATTACTTATGGCGCCGGAGTTATCTTAATGAGTTACAAACAACAAGAAATGAACAAGAAAGATGTCTTATTAGTTAGTGTTTTTCTTTGCTTATGCCATGCTATTGTAGAAGATACTTTGTTGTTTGCTGCTTTTGGTTCGATTACTTGGGTGGTGATTGTTGTAAAATTAGTGGTGGCGTTTACCACAACCATGCTTGTCAACCTGATTTTGAAATTAATCGAGCATCGTCAATTGGCAAAAAACCCTGATTAAAAGGTCACTTCGACCTCTTCAAATGTTTGAAAATATGGTATAATTAAAAGCAGAAAAAGGAGATCAATATGGCTAAAAAAGTAATTATTATCGGTGGTGTAGCAGGAGGAGCGACAACTGCCGCCCGACTGCGCCGCTTGGATGAACAAGTTGAAATCATTGTTTTTGAACGGGGCGAATATATTTCGTTTGCTAACTGTGGGCTCCCTTACTATATTGGGGGCGTTATTGCCAACCGTGAAGCCCTCATCTTACAAACACCGGAAGAACTGCGCCAAAAATACCGCTTAGATATTCGCGTTCAATCGGAAGTTGAAAGTATCAATCCTAAAAAGAAAACCGTCATGGTAAGAAATTTAGTAAGTCAAGAGCAGTACGAAGAGAGCTATGACGATTTGGTTATTTCGACTGGGGCTTTTCCAGTTAAACCACCTATTCCTGGCATTGATGAAACCACTAACTTATTTACACTGCGTAATATTCCGGATACGGATCAGATTAAAGATTTCATTAATCAAAAAGAACCCCAAACCGCTTTAGTCATTGGCGGTGGGTTCATTGGCTTGGAAATGGCGGAAAATCTCCACCATTTAGGCATGAAGGTGACGATTGTGGAAATGGCGGACCAGGTTATGGCCCCCATTGATTTGGAAATGGCAATGATTGTTCATGAACATATTATCAGCCAAGGCGTGAACTTGATTTTAAAAGACGGCGTTAAAGCTTTTATTGACCATGGCCAAAAAGTGGAATTAACGAGCGGCAAGGTAGTCGAAGCGGATTTGATTATTCTTTGCATTGGTGTTCGTCCTGAAAATAAGCTTGCAAAACAAGCGGGCTTAGCTTTGGGAGCACGGGGAGGAATTTTGGTCAATGAAAGTTTACAAACCCTTGACCCACATATTTATGCAATTGGCGATGTTATTGAAGTTACGGATTTTGTTTCCCGTCAACCAGCGATGATTCCCTTAGCCGGGCCTGCTAACAAACAAGCCCGGATTGTTGCCAACAATATCTGTGGGATTAAGGAACAATATGGAGGAACCATGGGAACATCGGTAGCAAAAGTCTTTGCTTTAACTGTTGCCGCAACGGGGAATAATGAAAAATTATTGAAGAGTCAAGGAAAAAAATATGATGCCATTCACATCCATCCTTTTTCTCATGCCACTTATTATCCGAATGCGACGCCGATTGATTTAAAATTATTATACAATCCGGAAACGGAAGAAATCTATGGTGCCCAAGCCATCGGCATCAAGGGAGTTGATAAGCGGATTGATGTCCTAGCCACGGCAATAGCCGCTAAACTGCCGGTAACAGCCTTAAAAAATTTGGAACTGTCGTATGCTCCACCCTATTCTTCGGCCAAGGATCCGGTTAACATGCTGGGGTTTGTGGCGGAAAATAAAATCAAAGGCTTGGTTACGACTTTTTCCTTAGCGGAGATGGAAGAATTAATTGCAAAAAAGGCTTGGATTTTGGATGTTCGTGAACCGGTGGAATTCGAACTAGGAAGTATTCCCACCGCCCACAATATTCCCTTATCAGAACTCCGTTCACGCATTAACGAAATCCCGAAGGACCAAACCATTCATGTATATTGCCAACTCGGCATTCGCGCCTATACCTCATGTCGCATTTTAACCCAAGCGGGCTTTACCGTTAAAAACCTCGATGGTGGTTATAAATCTTATCAATGCGTCTATAATCCCGAATATCATCAAAATAGTGAAGAAGTAAGTCCCAATTTAAGTTCAGTGCAACAAAATGAAACAAAGGAAGGAACAACAGCCATGAAAACCATTAAAGTGGATGCCTGCGGTTTACAGTGCCCGGGTCCGATTGTCCAAGTATATAAAAATATGCAAACATTACAGCCGGGTGATGTTTTGGAAATCCAAGCTACTGACCTAGGCTTCTTAAAAGATGTAAAAAAATGGGCGGAAAAAACCAATAATCAAGTATTGGAATTAACGACCAAGGATAATATCATTACCGCAAAAATTCAAAAAGGTGGAGTGAAAGCGGAAGATAAATCAATCCCTGTTGCTAATGATAAAGAAAATTCGACCATTGTGGTGTTTAGCCAAGATATGGATAAAGCGATTGCCGCTTTTATCATTGCCACGGGAGCTGCTTCCATGGGCAAAAAAGTTTCCTTATTCTTTACTTTCTGGGGTTTAAACATTTTACGCAAAACTCATCGTGTCCGCGTTAAGAAGACATTTATTGAAAAAATGTTCGGCCGTATGATGCCAAGAGGTGTCAAAAAACTGCCCATTTCGAATATGAATATGCTGGGAATGGGACCGGCCATGATTAGGTCGATTATGAAGAAAAAGAATGTTGATTCTTTGCCAACCCTAATGAAAAATGCCATGGCCATGGGGGTTAAGGTTATCGCTTGTGCGATGTCCTTAGATATTATGGGAATCAAACCGGAAGAATTAATTGATGGCGTTGAAATTGCCGGAGTGGCTACTTACTTAGCCGATACCACCGAAGCTAATCACAATTTGTTCATCTAGCATGTTGCTGGGAGAAATAAAATGATTAATCTATGTTATACTGATGATCATCAGGAAACAAAATTCATCAATAATACCCAAAAGGAGTTTTCGGAAGCATTGATTCTTCCCCAAACTTGGTTGTATTTAAGCGAACCAACAGAAGAAGAAATTAGCTTGGTTGCGAAAACAACTAAGATTAATGAAATGTTAATTCGTTCACTGCTCGATGCGGAAGAATCCGCACACATTGACGAAGAGGGCAAAGTAACCGTTGTGGTCGTTGATACGCCGATTGTTCGCATGGAGTCCAAATATCCGGAAGTTGAACATTATACAACTATTCCGCTTGCTAATCTTATCAATGACGAATTTGTAGTCACCATTTGTACACAGAAAGATATTGTCATTCCTAATTTAATCAAAAACAATAAAAATCTTTCGCCACAAAAACCCGTTCGCTTAATCATTCAAATTCTCTTCCGCAATGCCCAAATCTTTGTTTCCAAACTTAAAGAAGTGGACAAAGGCAGTGAATTTATCCAAACCAAACTTCAAGAAGCTTTAAAAAACAGTGATTTGTTTGAATTGCTGAACCTAGGAAAATCTTTAGTTTACCTATCAACCGGTCTTAATTCCAACCAAGTGGTTTTGGAAAAGTTAAAAAACCATCCACTGTTTTTACAATTCCAAGACGGATTGGCGTTAATTGACGATACAATTATTGAAAATCGCCAAGCCATGGAAATGTGTGCCATCCATCGGGATATTTTAAATGGTTTGATGGATGCTTATGCCAGTGTCATTTCCAATAATGTCAGTTCGATTATGAAAACTTTGACTGTTTTAACGATTGTTTTAACCATTCCGATGCTGTTTGCCAGTTTGTTTGGAATGAACTTTGATTTGCCTTTAGCTGCCCATAATGGTTTTTGGATAACTATTGTCATTTCTTTAGTGTTAAGCCTTGTGCTTGGTTATTTTTTAGCCATATATACGAGTAAATTACGTTTTCGCTTCAGCAGTAAAAAGAAAAAAACACGGAAGTAGTAAAAGTCGCCACAAGCGACTTTTATTATTATAATATTTCTTTAATCGACTTGGATATGAGCTTAAATGTTGTTTGTTAATAATATCAAAAAAGCGTAGCCATCATTAATTTGTATAATATATTGTTTCCGAGGGCTTGAATTAAACCGGGGGAAGTGGTAAAATAAATAGACAAAAACGAGATGTAGCGCAGTTAGGTAGCGCGCTTGGTTCGGGACCAAGAGGTCATGGGTTCAAATCCCATTATCTCGACCAGTTGTCTAAAACTATGAGGTAAAGCTTATAGAATCCTTATAATTAAAAGAGCCAGCAATGGCTCTTTTAATTACTTTTATTGGCAACAATTTTCACAATATTAATTAATATTTCCGTGCACTTTTCCATTCCTTCCACCGTAACGAATTCATAACGGCTATGGAAATTATAAGAACCGGTCCCTAAATTAGGACAAACCAAGCCACGATAAGTTAATTGGGCCCCATCCGTTCCGCCTCGAATCGGTAAGATGGTAAGTTCCACGCCCGCTTGTTTGATGGCTTCGATGGCGACATTTAAAGCATCGGGATGTTTCTCAACAAGCTCTTTCATGTTTAAGTATTGATCATGAATTTCTACGCTCACGGTCTTTTCGCCATAGACATCATTTAAATAAGCGGCGATTTTTTCCATTTGTGCTTTTTGGTTTGCAAACTTAAGTTTATCGTGATTACGGATGATGTAGTGCATTTCGGTTCTTTCCACATTACCTTCAATATTATTCAAATGGTAAAAGCCTTCATAGTTTTCGGTATGACTGGGAGTCATCGCCACCGGTAACATTTGGTTATATTCCATGGCAATTAACAAACTATTTTTCATATGATTTTTGGCATAGCCCGGATGCATATTAATACCGGAAATTACGACCCTTGCGGCTGCTGCATTAAAATTCTCATAATTAATGAGGCCTTCTTTCATGCTGTCGACGGTATAAGCCCACTTGGCTTGCCAAGCTTCAATGTTGAAAAAAAGCGGACCTTCCCCGATTTCTTCGTCGGGAGTAAAAGCAATTTTGATGTCACCGTGTTCTACTTCCGGGTGCTTGTGGAAATATTCAACCATGGTCATGATTTCCGCAATCCCCGCTTTGTCATCAGCCCCAAGCAAGGTTGTTCCGTCGGTCACAATTAAAGTCCGACCTTTGAGTTCCCGAAGAAAAGGAAATTCTTTCGTTGTCATAACGATATTTAAAGCCTCGTTTAAAACAACATCGCCGCCATCATAATTATGGACTAGTCGTGGTTTGATGTTTTCTCCGCTCATGTCACAAGAAGTGTCTAAATGAGCAATAAAACCGATGGTTTCAATCGGCTTGGAACTATTACTTTTTACGGTACCGTAAACATAACTATAATCATCCATATAAGCATCACTCACACCAAGTGCTTGTAATTCCTTTACTAAATAAGCAGCTAATAATTTTTGTTCTGAAGACGAAGGGTGAGTGCGTGAATTGGGGTTGGATGTGGTTGGGAAACTCACATATTTTAAAAAACGATTGACGATATTCATCTTAATCCTCCCATCGTGTGATAATAAAAAAGCTTGTAGTAATAAAATAAGCCAAAAGGCTTATTTTTTCAAGGATAAGCCATGCATTAAATTACCAATAGGCATGGATTGCACAATAACCATTCCGGGGCCTCTTACAACAGCGTTGAAGATGCCTTCACCACCAAAGAGCGCATTCTTTACCGTTCCCACGCTTCTCACATTAAAAGAACAAGAGGCACTCATGGCTACTAAATAACCGGTGCTGATAATCATTTCCTCGTTTTCTTGGAGCTCGTATTGTTTTTCATAACCATCAATTTCAATAAAAGCTAAACCATTGCCGGACAGTTTTTGCATAATAAAACCTTCGCCACCGAACAAGCCGACGCCGATTTTCTTTTGCCAATGCACAGATAATTCAACCCTTGGTTCACAAGCTAAAAAAGCACGTTTTTGAATAATAACTGGCTTATCGGGCGTTATTTCCAAAGCTTTGATGGCTCCGGGAAACTTGGAAGCTAGGGCAATCATGCCTTCTTTGCCAATAGGTTCATAAATATTATGGAATAAAGATTCACCACTAAACATCCGCCCAAAGACTTTTTTGACACCGCCCCCGGAGCTGGTATCCATTTTCATATTGCCGCTCATCCACGACATCGCTCCACCTTCAGTGATTAATTTTTCACCGACTTCCAAATTAACGATTAAAACCGGCAAGCTGCCACCTTCAATTTGATATTTCATGTTAACTCCTTTTGGCCACAGCTATTTTATGGAAAAAACTATGGCATGACTATATTATAATAAGAAAGCAAGGTCGTGTCAAATAATGTCTTTTTTAAAAAAGGAGGAAAACATATCTGATGTGATTGATATTGGTTTTAGGAAATAATGCTCTTTGGTAAGCTTCGCTTCTTTATATTGAAAATGGAGAAAAAAAGCGTATAATCATTGATGATAAAGGTGAAGCTATGGAACAACAACAGATTAAACGCGGAATCATTAATATCATCTTTTTAGGTTTGGTCAGTTTTTTTATTGATTTGTCTACGGAAATGGTCTACCCGCTAGTAACTCTTTATTTACAAACCTTTGCTTCCGTTCCCATTGTTGGTGTTATTGAGGGGTTTGCGGAAAGCACGGCCGCCCTTTTGAAAGTCTATTCCGGTTATCTTGGTGATAAATACCAAAATAAAAAGACATTGGCTTTTTTCGGTTATTCCAGTGCCATTGCTTATAAAAACATTTTGTTTTTTTCCGGAAGCTGGGTAGGCATCATGATTGCTCGGCTTGTGGACCGTTTCGGGAAAGGCATTAGAACAGCACCTCGTGATGCTTTGGTGGCGGAATCGGGGGAAGCAGCGCTCGGGAAATCCTTTGGGCTTCACAAAATGCTCGATATGTTGGGCGCCGGTTTGGGGATTTTGATTGCTTATCTTTTATACCAGCAATTAGTAAAAGATAATATGCTCATTGATATTAAAGCCTTTAAAACCATCTTTTTACTATCAATTATTCCGGCGGTTTTGGGTTTAGTTTTCTTATCGCTTGTGAGAGAACGAAAGAAAAACACCAAATGGGGCAATCGCTTCACCCTAAAGGGACTTAAATTAAACCCCCGTCTTAAATGGTATTTAGTGGTCATCTTGTTATTTAGTCTTGGTAATTCTAGCAATGCTTTTTTGTTGTTAAAGGCGACGGATGCCGGTTATACTACCAGTTTTGTTTTACTCCTTTACTTAGTTTATCATCTCGTTTCAACAATCTTTGCTTTTCCGATGGGAAAATGGTCCGACCGGATTGGTCGTCATAAACTAGTTGTTCCCGGTTATTTATTATATGGTTTTTTGTATTTTGGTTTTGCTTTCTTGACAAGCAAAGTTTCGTTAATGGTTTTATTTGGTGCTTATGGACTTTATCAAGCCATTATTTCGGGGGCGGAAAAAGCCTTTATTACCGAGTTTGCTCCGAAAGATGCAAAAGGAACCATCATTGGTTTATATGGAACTTGTCAAGGAGTGGGAATCTTGGTGGCTTCGCTTTTAGCCGGTGGTTTATGGACTTGGTTGGGGGCAAGAGCGCCATTTGTTTTTGCAAGCATCATGGGTTTGGCGGCAGCGGTTTTGGCTTTCTTGGTTATGACTCATCAATTCCAAGACAGCAACAGCCTAAAAAAAGTTTAAAAGCAAAATCTTAAGAAATCAGCATATTTCATAATTGACTTTTTGGGCTTTGTTTGTTACAATGAAAAAGTAGTTAACTATTTACTACATAGATAAAACTTTTTTTGAGGAGGAATAATGAAGAAGTTTTTATTAGCATTCTTATTGGCCCTTACTGTTTTTTCGTTAATCGGCTGTACTGGAAAGGAAACTTTCACAGTCGCTTTAGTCACCGATAAAGGTGATATTGATGACAGATCATTCAACCAAGCATCTTGGGAAGGTGTTGTTGAATACTGTACAGAATTCGGCATTCCGCACAAGTATTACAAACCCACAAAAGCAACAACGGAAGCTTATGTGGCAGCTATTGATTTAGCGGTAGCTAATGGTGCAAAAATAGTTGTAACACCGGGATTCTTATTTGAGGAACCAGTTAATATTACTCAAAAGAAATACCCGAATGTCAAGTTTGTTATTCTTGATGGCAACCCGGCGAATACTAACGCTTACGATGATGATCCTCATAATGACGGAACTTTAGAAAAAAATACTTATAGTATTTTCTACGCTGAAGAACAATCAGGATATTTAGCTGGCTATGCGGCTGTTAAAGATGGGTATCGTAAATTAGGATTCATGGGTGGAATGGCTGTTCCTGCTGTGGTTAGATTTGGACAAGGCTACCTCTTTGGTGCTGAAGCTGCCGCCCTTGAATTAAATGTTGACATTACGGTTCAATATCACTATACAGGCGACTTTATTGCTTCTCCGGAAGTTCAAGCTAAGGCGGCCTCAATGTTTACTAATGGCGCTGAAGTAATCTTCAGTTGTGGCGGTGCTGTCGGTCAATCAGTAATGGCAGCTGCCGAAGCAGCCAATAAAAAGACGATTGGCGTTGACGTTGATCAAAGCGGTGATTCGGAAACAGTTATTACTTCCGCTACGAAGAACTTAAAACATTCCGTTATTTTAGCTCTTAAAGCTTTCTTTGGTGGTAATTGGGATGAAGAATGTGGTGCCGTTGTTGCCAACCTTGATGCTTCCAATAGTGGTATTGGTTTACCAATGACGACTTCGCGCTTTAAGACTTTCAACAAAACGATGTATGATGCTTTGTTAGCTAAATTAGCAGCTAAACAAGTTAATATTCCGTATGACCTTGCGTTATCCGGAAAAGAAAACCAACTTGTTTTTGCAAAAGTTGTTGTCACGATGGTTGGTTAATCTATTTTATTGTGATAATCCATTCAATGGGCGTTGACTATGTCAGCGCTCATTTGCTATCAAAAGAAATAATTTGTAAAAATCGATGGGAAGAGATTAAAATATGGAAATAATTATTGAAATGCGACATATTACCAAGGAATTTCCGGGGATTAAAGCTAATGATGACATTACTCTCCAATTATATAAAGGGGAAATTCATGCTTTGCTTGGTGAAAATGGGGCGGGGAAATCGACTTTAATGAGTATTCTTTTTGGTTTGTATCAACCGGACCAAGGTGAAATATATAAGAATGGTCAACTAGTAAGCATTAAAAACCCCAATGATGCCAATGATTTAGGCATCGGCATGGTTCATCAGCATTTTAAACTTGTGGAAAACTTTACGGTTTTGGACAACATCATCATGGGGGCCGAACCTCTAAAACGGGGTTTAATTGACCGCGTCGAAGCCCGAAAGCGAGTTTTGGAAATCAGTCAACGCTATAAATTATTTGTCAATCCGGACGCTTTAATTGAAGATATCAGCGTGGGCATGCAACAACGAGTGGAAATTTTAAAAATGCTTTACCGGGAAAATGAAATTTTAATTTTTGATGAACCGACGGCGGTTTTAACTCCCCAAGAAATTGATGAATTGATGGGGATTATGAAGGGTTTGGTGGCTGAAGGTAAATCCATTCTCTTTATTTCCCACAAATTGAATGAAATTATGAAAATTGCTGACCGTTGTACGGTTCTGCGTCGTGGTAAAAATATGGGGGTTGTGAAAACCAAAAACACAACGATTGCGAAACTGTCCAAAATGATGGTTGGCCGTGATATTGAATTTGTTGTTAATAAGGAACCGGCCAAACCCCAAGAAACCGTTTTAAAAGTCGAAAATTTACATGTCATCTCGCCCTTAAGTAAAAAGCATGTGGTTAATGATGTCTCCTTTACCGTTCGTAAAGGGGAAATCGTTTGTCTTGCCGGGATTGAAGGTAACGGTCAATCAGATTTAATTTATGCCTTAACGGGGCTTATGCCGATTCATTCCGGCTCCATTTATTTAAACAATATCGATATTAGCAAAAAAAATATTCGTTTTCGCAACGATAACGGCTTAAGCCATATTCCGGAAGATCGGCATAAATATGGTTTGGTCCTTGATTATAGTTTAGCCTATAATTTAGTTCTCAAGAAATATCATACATCCGCCTTCCAAAAACAGGGGTTTTTAAAGCCTAAAGCCATCAATGATAATGCAGAAGTGTTAATCAATAAGTATGACATTCGGAGCGGCCAAGGTCCGGCGACCATCGCTCGCAGTATGTCAGGCGGAAATCAACAAAAAGCCATCATTGCTCGTGAAGTTGATAAAGATTCCGATTTACTAGTTGCTGTTCAAGTCACAAGGGGTTTGGATGTGGGGGCGATTGAATTCATTCATCAAAAAATTCTTGAAGAACGCAACCGCGGGAAAGCCATCTTAATGATGTCGCTCGAATTAGAAGAAGTCATGAGTTTAAGTGATCGCATCTTAGTGATGTTTGAAGGCCAAATTGTTGCGGAACTTGATCCGCGAACAACAAGCGACCAAGAATTGGGCTTGTTTATGACTAGTGGAAAGAGTGGTGGGATTCATGGAAAATGAACAACAACCAAAACCGTTTAAGCAGTTTTTTATGAATTTTAAGTTAAAACTAAAAACGGTTTTAACTTCCAAAGCTGCCAATACCTTCTATTCCGTTTTGTTTGCCATTGTTTTAGGATTGTTGGTTGGATTAGTCATTTTGTTATTCTCCAATCCCCGCGCCGCTTTTCCCGCCTTTGGGAAAATTCTATTGGGTTTTTTTGGCGATCCTGTTTCCATCAGTGTTGGCATCGGTAACTTCTTATACTATTCAACGCCCTTATTGCTCACCGGCTTAGCGGTCGGCTTTGCCTTTAAAACCGGTTTATTCAATATCGGTGCTTCCGGCCAATTTATGGTTGCACAATATGTTGCGGTGTTAGTGGCTTTCGCAACCGCCAATTTAGGTCCCTTTAATTGGATTGTGGCTTTAGTAGCCGGCATTTTAGCCGGAGCCATTTGGGGTTTTTTCCCCGGCTTCTTCAAAGCCGCCTTTAATATCAATGAAGTCATCACTTCCATTATGTTTAACTGGATTGGGATGTATTTAACTACGATGTTGATTAAAAACAACAAGGTTATTTTTGACCAGTCTCGGGCGCGGACCTTTGTTATTCCTAAAACCGCCTTTATTCCGAAACTAGGTTTGGATAAACTATTTCCCAATTCCAGTATCGATATCGGAATTTTCTTGGCCATTGGGGTGGCGGTTATCATTTATTTTGTGCTCAATAAAACCACTTTTGGCTTTGAGTTAAAAGCAGTTGGTCATAATCGTCATGCCAGTAAATATGCCGGCATTAATGAAAAAAGAAATATCATTATTGCGATGGTTATATCGGGAGCTTTAGCGGGCATGGCCGGGGGTTTGCAGATTCTTGCTGGGGGAGCGGGGAATGTGGGCAATTCCATTTTAGTGATTGAAACCTTATCGCCGGAAGGCTTTAACGGTATCCCCGTGGCTTTACTGGGGCTTTCACATCCGATTGGGATTATCTTCTCAGCTTTCTTTATTACCTTTATTCAAGCGGGTGGGAATAATGCTGCGGCGGCGGTTATTCCTTATGAAATTGTCGATATCATCATTGCGGTGATTATTTATTGCAGTGCCTTTTCCTTATTAGTGCGCTTGTATATTGCCAACCGCTTACAAAAGAAACGCATTGAAGAAGAAGCTAAGCACTTGAAAACACTAAACAATGCCGTCTCAGATACTTCAGTTAATAAAGGAGATTTAAATGGATAATTTAAGTTTTTTTGTACAACAAATGTTAATCTTTTTTGTTCCGTTAGTGATTGTGGCTATTGGCGGTATGTTTTCTGAAAAAAGCGGAGTCATCAATATTGCTTTAGAAGGAATTATGATTTTTGGTGGCTATGTGGGCATTGTTTTTATTAGAGCGATGCAACAAAAAGGCTACCTTGCCGATTCACCCCAGTTGTTATTAATATGTGGATTAATTATATCAGGGGTTTCAGGACTTATTTTTTCTTTGTTGCATGCCTTTGCGTCCATCAATTTAAAAGCCGATCAAACCATTAGTGGTGTTGCTTTAAATATGTTAGCCCCAGCTTTGGTATTTTTTATTGCTAGGTCGGCAACTAATACTCGACAAGTATTTTTTAATCCGGTTTTTATGATTCGATCCGTTCCTTGGTTGGGAAAAATCCCCATTCTTGGGCCCTTGTTTTTCCAAAAAGCTTACTTAACAACTTATATTGGCATTGCGATTGTTCTTTTGTCAGCCTTTATTCTTAGAAAAACTCGACTTGGCTTACGCTTAAGTGCTTGTGGTGAACACCCTCAGGCTGCTGAAAGTGTTGGGGTCAATGTGCAAAAAATGCGTTGGCTTGGGGTTGGCATCTCCGGTTTTCTCGCCGGTATCGGGGGATTATCATTCACCATTGCTTGTGCTGTTAGTTTTAACGGAACGGTAGCTGGATATGGCTTCTTAGCCTTAGCTGTTATGATTTTTGGGCAATGGAAGCCCATCCGTATTTTATGGGCGGCTCTCTTTTTCGCTGTTTTCAAAGCTTTATCAACTACATATTCCATCTTCCCTTTCTTGGTTGCTTGGGATATCCCGAATAAAGGTTATATCTTTAACATCTTACCCTTTGTTGCGACGATGGTGGCTTTAGCTTTTACTTCGAAAAAATCTCGTGCTCCCAAAGCCGAGGGAATTCCCTTTGATTCTGGAGCCAGATAAAATCGTTTTCCAAAGACCCTTCTTGGGGAAAGAGAAGGGCCTTTTTTATTTTTTCGAAAAGGCTTGGAAAATTTATAAAAGTATAGTAAAATATTAAAGAGAAAATAGACAAAATAGGGGTGAATAAAATGAACATTTGGCATGATATCAGTGCTGATCGCATTCAAAGTGAAGACTTTATTGCCATCATTGAGATACCGAAAGGCAGCAAGAAAAAATATGAAATGGATAAAGAAACGGGTTTGCTGATTTTGGACCGCATTCTTTATACTTCAACGCATTATCCCGCTAATTACGGATTTATTCCACGCACATATGCGGAAGACCACGATCCTTTGGATGTGCTGGTGATTTGCAGTGAAGATTTAGAGCCGATGAGTATGGTTAGATGTTACCCAATTGGGGTTGTTAGAATGCTAGATGACGAAGAAACTGACGATAAAATCATCGCTATTCCTTTTAAAGATCCCACTTGGAATTATTACCATGAATTGGAAAGCATACCTCCGCATATTACCGATGAAATCAAACATTTTTTTATGGTGTATAAACATTTAGAACACCGGGAAACCACCGGATTTGAAGTTTATGGTAAAGAAAAAGCCATCGACATCATCAAAAAATCCATGGCTGTTTATAAAAAGAGGTTTTTGAAAGGAAGATAACAATGTTCGGCTTATCTTTTGAATTGACGGCAGTAATTGGGATTGCGTTTATCTTCATTATGACCACTTTAGGATCGGGATTAGTTTTTTTTGTCAATAAACCTTTATCTAAGTCCTTTAACCAAATCTTTTTGGGGTTTGCCGCCGGGGTAATGGTGGCAGCGGCGGTGTGGTCGCTTTTAATTCCGGCTATGGAGAATAATGCTAACGAAAACCTGGCGAATTGGGTTCCGCCCACCGTCGGCTTTTTAGCGGGAGCAGCTTTTTTATTGTTAGTTGATCATTTATTGCCACATTTACATTTACATGAAGATAAACCGGAAGGTTTAAAATCTAAATTTAAGCGTACAACGATGTTGATTTTAGCAGTTGCTTTGCACAATGCTCCGGAAGGTTTAGCAGTTGGTTTAGCATTCGGCTATGCTTTGAAGTTGAATGATCCGGTTTTGTTAGCCTCCGCCATGGGCATTGCGATTGGTATCGGCATTCAAAATTTTCCTGAAGGGGCGGCCATTTCTCTTCCCTTACGAGATTATCAAGTCTCCAAAAAGAAAGCTTTCTTTTTGGGTTCACTAAGTGGTTTAGTTGAACCGGTGTTTGCGGCTTTGGGCCTCTTTATGGCCAGCCAAATGGTTTCCATCATGCCGTGGTTTTTAGGATTTGCGGCGGGAGCGATGATTTATGTGGTTGTGGAAGAACTGATTCCAGAAGCTCAGCTGGATACTCATTCCCATTTGGGAACTTTGTCGTTTATTGCGGGTTTTCTATTAATGATGGTTATTGATGGTGCATTATAAAAGTATCACATAGTGATTTCATCACATAGTGATTTCATCACATGGTGATACTTCATACGGAGGAGTACCCAAGAGGCTGAAGGGGCTGGCTTGGAAAGCTAGTAGGCCATTAACCTGGCGCAGGGGTTCAAATCCCCTTTCCTCCGCCATTTTTAGAAGTATAGGTCTAAGCATAGATGATAAAATGGATTAGACCTTTTTTATGTAGAAAGGAAGTTTTCGCCCTGTTTGCCATATTGTTTGATAATTATGTATGAAGCAACGATAAGTTGCTAAATTGCAAAAAATATATGATACTTATTTTTCATATCTTTTGATATACTTAAGAAAAG